>Ga0155849_1009_pt1 | contig 16552 bp, 16 predicted proteins | sample RifCSPlowO2_01_FD_107503 | JGI IMG/M metagenome (GOLD analysis project Ga0155849, IMG submission 107503) | Nitrospirae bacterium RIFCSPLOWO2_01_FULL_62_17
CCTCAGCTGGGGGAAGAAAGGTAACGGAGATCATTTCAGCTTGGCGCGGCTTGCGCGGAAGACCTCGGCGGCCGGTTTGGGAGTGAGAAGGCCCTGGCGATAGGCTTGATACCGACGTTCGGCTTCATCCAACCATTCGGCCTCAGCATCGACATCTTTCCCCACATCCAGGCTCGCAATCAAATTCTGCGCGAGCTGCGCGCGTTTGGCCGGGGGTAGGCGCTTGGCCGCTTGCTCGAGTTCAGTCACACCTTTTGCCATCACAAGGCCTCCTTGTTCCGGTGCAATTCACTCTATGTCAGACACGCTAAATTTGCAACCGGCAGGTTACCGTTTAGCAAGCGCTTCCAACGCAGGACGGTACCGTCTTATAAAACCAGCAACTTGCTGTGTAAAAGAGCCTGTAATCTTGCCCTTCGCCACAGCTACTACTTTCTTGCGCCTAGTAGCTTTCTTTTTCATGGAACTATGATAGCGGAGCGCTGGACCGAAGACAAAGGTTGAGTTATCCCCTGCCACCTCGAACCGGCCCGTACGTTTCCCGCGCCGCTGCCAGTTCCTTCCGATGCCGTTTGAGTTCCGCGCCATGCTTTGATCGCAGGACGGTCCGTTCGAACGGTCTGATGCGCTTCCCCACCTTATCTATCTCCCGCTTCAGCGAACTGACGAGGCCCCACCCTGCCGGGGTCAGCCAGCCGAGTTGCTTGCTGCCCTGGTGAGGCCTCTGACGGACAATTTCTAAATGACTCCGCATTAGCGTTTAGTAGCACTATGTGCAAAGGGGCCACGTAGGCTGCGACCGATTGGTTCTCTCGGCAAATTGAAGCTATCGGTATTCCTTGCCCCACAGGGCGTCCAGAAACTCTCGGTATGGCAGAACTGTGATCCCTGAAACCTCTCGTGCCCGCGGTTCGAGGCACACGCACAGATAGCGTTTGAGTTGCTTTTCCTCAGCCAGCGCCTGCAGCGACTTGAGATCTTGCGCCGAGATATTGTTCTTCGATTTCACCTCGATAGCCGTGTGGTCCCCGAGAATGAAATCTGCTTCGAATCCGGATGTTGACCGCCAATAGGCCAATGGTTCACCGGAAATGTAATCGCTGTAGCTCCTGAGTTCATGCATGATATACGTTTCCAGTGCTTCTCCGAATTCCGGTGTACCAAGACGAAACTCCCTTCCCTGAAGCGTCGCCGCCACGCCAACATCAAAGAAATAGTATTTTGATGCAACCAAAGGTTTCCGCTTCTTCGACTTTCGCCAGGCCGGAAGCTCGTGCAGCACCAGCGTATCTGTGAGAATCTCTAAATATTCGTATACCGTCGTGCGCGGCACCTGTGCATCATTGGCTACCTTGGTGAAGTTCACAATCGTCCCGTTGCACAAAGCCGCCACTTTAAGGAATCGACTGAATGCCTGCACATTTCGCGTCGCGCCTTCAGCCACGATTTCCTGCTGCAGATACGTGCCCGCATAGGCATCGAGGTCTGCCCGGGAATCGTCAGAGAAATACATCGCTGGCAGCAAGCCCCTTGCAATGGCACGCTGAAGATCGAAGTGCTCTCCAAGTTCCCGATATGTCAATGGATGCAGATATTTCGTCCGCGCTCTCCCTCCCAACAGATTGACGCCGCCCCGGCGGAGCTTCCGAGCGCTTGAGCCCGTCAACAGGAACCGAATCCCGCGTTGCTCGATGAGACGATGCACCTCGTTCAGTAGTTCGGGAAGCCGCTGAATTTCATCGATCACTACAAGACGGTCCTTCGCAGTGATTTCCTGAGCAAGGCGTCCGGGGTTGTGACTGAATGCCAGAAAGACCGCTGTGTCTAAGAGATCGTAGACGCGCGTGCCTTTCAGACTGTGGGAGATGAGAAAGCTCTTGCCAGTCTGCCGAGGACCAAGGAGGAAGTGGGATTTCTTCTCCAGTAACCCACGGAGGTCCAATATGCGATCAATGTAGGTAGCACGATCCGTCATGCTGAGCTATGTACCATATGACGACTCTGTCGTCAAATCTCATGACAAATGACGATAGTGTCGTCATTTGTCATCACCCTTAGCGTAAGCGTACAGGTCCGTAAGTTTCCCGCGCCGCTGCCAGGTCCTTCCGATGCCGTTTGAGTTCCGCTCCATGCTTTGATCGCAAGACCGCCCGTTCGAACGGTGCGATGCGTTTCCCGACCTTGTCGATCTCGCGTTTCAGCGCACTGACCAGACCCCATCCTGCCGGAGTGAGCCAGCCGAGTGTGCGGGCATGCGCCAAGTCCTTGAGCGAGTAGCGGACGGAATCGACTTCTTCCAGGCAGCGGAACCGCGCGCGGAGGAGTTGCTGCGGCGTGAGTATCGACTTTCCAGACTTGGCCCATGAGGAGAGCCGCTCAAACAGGATTGCGCCCATCGTAAACGTAAACGTGGCGTGCAGGATGCCGCGCAGGGGGCGAAGGCTGCGCCGCCAGGGAGAATAGAAAATCTCCTGATTTTGATCCTTGTGATAGAGGACGGCCTTGCGCAGCACCAGATTCAGATGATGATGGCTGTTTTCGTGGATCAGGTCGTCAACCAGGTCGAGGTCGTCCCGGTCGAAGCAATTGATAAAGGAGAGGCCGGGCCTGTGGCGATAGCTGAAGCTGACGACACCCTTTGCCTTGAGCGGAACGATCCGGTTGGTCAGACGCGCGAGGTTGCGGTAGCCTTCGGGCCAGGCCTGCTCGATCAGCATGCGCGCCCGCTGTATCCGTTCACCGGCATTGCCCGTTGTCGGCACGATCCGGGCGGGCGTTTTGTCCTGCCTATATATAATGGTGGGGCCGAGGGCCAGGCCGCCGGGCCAGCGTGGCCCCGGATGCTTGAGCCACTGCGTGGACACCACCCGGCCGTGCGTGAGTTCGACCCTCGCTCCCTCCAAACCGATGGCGACCCAACCGGCCAACTCAGCCCGCTCGAAATTGGGAGCCAGATCGAACGGCGCGAGCTTTCTTCGCCATGCGTGTTGCTCGAACCACGACGACGGCAGACCCAGCACCAGGAACATGGATTCCTGCGTGACGCTCCTGGCCAGCCGCGTGCAGAGCGAAGTAAGACGAGCCGGTAGCTTCGCCGACTCCGGCTTCCGGTTCGGAAACAACTCGTCGAGGTAGGTGTGCTCGTAGAACTGTTCCGTGCAGGACGCCAGGAAGGATTCGGCAAAGTCGGCGCGGGACCGCTCCTTGATCAACTGCCGCCGGACATCCAGAAAGTAGACGAGATCGTTCAGCTCTTCGATCCAGCCGACGACTTTCCAGTGCGAGAAATGCTCCAGCTTGAGCGCCTGGCCGACGGCTCGAAAATAGTCCGGAGCAAGGTGCAGGGAACGCGCCTGGTCCCGATATCGTGTGTCGAGCTCGTCGCAGAGATCGAACAGGAGCCGGCGCATGGACGAACGGAACTCGTCCTGGAGCGCCGCCAGCGCGGCATCGTCGAAGAGCCTAAAGGGTTTCAGCGCCACCCTGCTCTTTCATCGAGATGCCAGCGGAATCGAGCAGGTCACGCCCGACCAGAATGGGCGCCTTGAAATGAATGGCCAGCGCGATGGCGTCGGAGGACCGGCTGTCGAACACCTTCGTCGTCTCTTTCGTCGCCACGGAGAGCGCACCGAAGTAGGTGCTCCCGCGCATCGTGATGACCACCTGCGTCACCTTCGCGTTCATCGTCGTCAGGATCGTGTGCATCAGGTCGTGCGAGAGAGGCCGGGCAGTTTTTTCGCCGCTCAACGCCCCGTGGATGGACAGGGCCACCGTCGGGTCCACGAACACCGGGATGACCTTCCCCTCCGCCTTGAGCAGGACCACGTGGCCATGCTCCGTCGTGCGCACCTGGACGTTTTCGATGGTGACCTGGCCCGTCACGGCTGAGCTTCCGAACGACGATCCGTGAACCAAGGCCGCAACGATGATACTAAGGGTGAGCTTTTTCATGACATGCCTCCAACCCTTGCTTGACATGTGCCGGCGCCTATTTATCGCCGTATCGAATCGGAGGCGCCGGATAGAGTCTTCAACCCACGGAGCGAATTCTTGAACAAATCACGCCCTGACGTACATGTTCTCGTCTTTTTCGAAGCCGATGACGGTCTCGGACCCGTGCCCCGTGATCACGCGCGTCTGTTCGTCCAGCGTGTAGAGCCGCTCCTTGATGGACCGCTCGATTGCCTTGAAATCCCCGCCCCACAGGTCGGTCCGCCCGATGGCGCCGCGGAACAGCGTGTCCCCGGCCAGCACGAGCTGCTGGGATTGAAAGTAAAAACTCATCGACCCCGGCGTGTGCCCGGGCGTATGCAGCGCGACGCCCTTGAACCCTCCGATCCCCACCTGTTCTTCGTCCTTAAGAAAATGCCCGGGCTTGACCGCCGGCGCCGACACCACGCCGAACAGCTCGCACTGCAGGTCGAGCATGTCCCACAGCTTCCTGTCCGCTTCGTGGAGGCATAGCAGCGCACCGGTGGCCTTCCTGATGGCGCTTGACGCCAGGAAGTGGTCGAAGTGCGCGTGCGTATGCAGGATGCGCTCGATGGTCAGGCCGAGGTTGCGGACTTCCGTGAGGATCTGCTCGAAGGCCCCGCCCGGGTCCACCACGATGGCTTTTTTGGTGACCGGGTCGCCGAGGATGGTGCAATTGCACCCCAACGGAGGCACCGGAAAGGTTTTGATGATCATGCGCTCTCTCTTTGCTTCTACTTTATGGCCTCACCGTCCATTTCGCAAGCCTTGAGCGATCGCGCGCCCGCGTGGCCCGCGCTTTACATCATCTCCACCGCTCAGTATCATCGCTCCGTGTCATCCGATTCTCCAGCCCGCTCGTGGTGGCGAAGCTTTGAGGCGCGCCTGCTGCTGGGCGCGTTGTTCATCCGCCTGCTTTACCTGGCGACCATCCTCGACAATCCCTATTTCACCGTGCCCATCACCGACGAGGCCATGTACGACACGTGGGCCCGCGCGATCGTCGCCGGTGAGACGTTCATCCGCTATCCCTACTACGATTCCCCGCTGCCCGCCTTTTTTCTCGCCTCGGTCTACTGGCTGTTCGGCCACAGTTTCCTGATGGTGCGTCTGGTCCAGGTCGTCCTCGGCACGCTTCATGTGCTCATCCTGTATCGCATCGGGCTCCGCCTCACCGACCCCCTGACCGCCAGGATCGTCGGCCTGCTGGCGGCCACCTATCTTCCCTTCCTTTATTATGAAGGCCTGCTCGAGAAAGAATCAGTGGCGCTGTTCCTGCTCGACGCCTCGGTCCTCCTGGCGCTGGGCGCGTTCGCCCGCCCAACGGGACTCGCCTTCTGGTGCACGGGCGCGGTCCTGGGCCTGTTGGCGCTGAGCCGCGTGAACGCGCTGGCGCTGGCCCCGCTCTACATAATAATCGCCGCGTGGCTCCACGCCGGCAACCGGACCGTCCTCCTGCGCGCCGGCGGCGCGCTGCTGCTGGGTCTGGCGATGGTCATCGCTCCCGTCACGCTCCGCAACTGGAACGTGTCCGGTGACTGGATTCCCATCACGGCCTCCGGCGGGCAGGTGCTCTACACGGCCAACAATCCGGCCAACCAGACGGGCGATCTGAGCCCCGTGCCAGGCGTGCGCTCCACGTCCCTGTTCGAGCGCATCGACTTCCATCGCCTGGCGGAACACGACACCAAACGCGTCATGACGCCCGGCGAGGTGTCCGCCTATTGGCGCCGGAAGAGCCTCGACTTTGCGCTCGGGCACCCCGGCGCCCAAGCCCGCATGATCGGCCACCGGTTCCTGCGATTCTGGAACGCCGAAGAACTGGCCGACAACCATTCCATCGACCAGTTCAAGCAATTTTCCTGGGTGCTCCGCGCGCCCTTGCCGGGCTACTGGTTCATCGCGCCGCTGGCGCTGATGGGGCTGGTGCTGGCCTGGCCGCAGCGGCGCGCGCTGGCGCTGCCGTATCTCGCTGTCGGCGGCTACCTCCTCTCCCTGCTCCCGTTCTGGATTTCCTCGCGCTATCGCCTCCCGATCGTGGGCCTTTTGATCCTGTTCGCCGCGATGGCGTTGGTGCATTTGTTCCGGCTCCGGCAGGAAACCAGGACCGACACTCGACGGCCGATCATCGCCTTCGCTTTGGGTTTGGTGGCCGCCGCAGCATTCTGCTGGCAGCCGATGAGCCGCCCGCATCTTCCGACGCTGGAGCGCAATCTCGCCTATGCCTACGAGCGGATCGGCGAGCATGACCGCGCGATCGCGATCTACGAGCGGCTGCGCACGACCGAACAGAACCCGGAGAACGAGTTGTACCTCGCCAACGCCCTGGGACTGGCGGGACGGACGGACGAGGCCCTGGCCCTGTTGACGCGCCTGGCCCAGCCAGGCAATCCTCCGGAAGTCCGCCGGCGCGCCTTCATCTTTCACGGTGACCTGGCCAGGCGCCTGGCGCGCTGGGACGAGGCGGCCCGATCGTTCCAGGACGCGCTCGCGCTGGACCCGACCGACTCCGGCGTGTGGAATGAGCTGGCCAAGGTCCGGATCGGCCAGCAACAGCTTGACGATGCCGAGCAGGCGCTCCGGGCGTCCATCCAGCACGCCCCCCGTGAGGAGTGGGCCCGGAACATGCTGGACTGGCTCCTCCGCTATCGCGCAATGACAAAAGAAAAATCGTAGCGCGGCCCCGTGCGATAGCGTACGATCAGGGCCCGACCCGATGAGTTGCCCAACGGACACACGCACATGGATTCGATGCCCGGCATGCGACCAGGATCAGGCCACGCTCTGGCTCCGGAAACAGGGATTCGACATCGTGACCTGCCGTTCATGCCGGGTCCGGTACGTGAATCCGCGGCCGGCTCCCGATGAACTGGGGGCGATGTACCGTGACGGTTACTTCTCGCCGACCCTCGCGCAGGCGGCCGGCCGGCACCATCTCCGGCACGACGCGATGAAACAGGCGACCGCGCAGTTGCGGCTGCAGCTCCTGCAGGAGTTCCATCCCCGGGGCCGCCTGCTCGACGTCGGCTGCGGAGGAGGCATGTTCGTGCGCGTGGCGCGTGAAGCAGGCTGGTCGGCAATTGGTCTCGAACCGTCTCCCGAGGCAGCGGCGCACGCCGCCAGGGAGCGGCGGATTCCGATCGTCGCCGGACGCCTGGAACAGCTTCCCTTTGCCGGCCGGCGGTTTGACGCCGTCACCATGCTCGACGTGCTGGAGCACCTCTTCTCGCCCCGGGCCTGCCTGGCCGAAGTCCGGGCCCTTCTGGCTCCGCAGGGTGTCCTGCTGATCGAGACCCCGAACATGGCCGGCTGGCTGCCCCGCCTCATGGGCTCGCGGCATCCCTGGGTGCGCCCGCCGGAACACCTGACCTACTTCACCCCGGCCACGCTGCGCCTGGCACTGGACCGGGCCGGCTTTCGCGTGCTGCGCCTCCTCACGCGCGCCTCCAAGGTGCTGACGCCGGAGTATGTGCTTGGACTCATGGAGAGCACCAATCCCCTGCTCGCGGCCCTGGGGAAGCAGACCGTCGGCCAGTGGCGCGCGATAAGCGAGCGCCGCTTCCACGTCCCTCTCGAGGTCCTGCTCGCCGTGGCCACGGTCGAATGAGCGGGACCGCCCTGCCATGATGCGCCAATTCACGATCACGGTCGTCATCCCCACGAAAAACGAAGCGGGCGGCATTGCCGAGATCGTGCGGGACGTCAAGCCCTATGCGGACGAGATGCTCGTCATCGACGGCCACTCGACGGACGGCACGGCCGACCTGGCCCGGCAGGCCGGCGCGCGCGTCGTGCTCGACAACGGCCGGGGCAAGGGCGCCGGCATCAAGCTCGGCATCGCCGAAGCCCGCAGCGACATCCTGGTGTTCATGGATGCCGACGGATCGCACGATCCGGCGTGCATTCCCTCGCTCGTGGCGCCGCTGCTCGGCGGCCAGGCGGACCTGGTGGTCGGCTCCCGCCATCACGGCGGCAGCGACGAGTGGCGCGGGGACCTGGACAATTTTCTCCGCGCCATGGGAGGCGGCATCATCACGATCGCCATCAACTACCGGTGGAACGTCCGGATCACCGACGCGCTGAACGGTTTTCGCGCGATCAAACGATCCGTCGCCACCGCGCTCGACCTGACCGCCAATGATTTCGATATCGAGCAGCAGATGGTGACGCGGTGCTTGCGGAAAGGGTATCGCGTGGCGGAGGTGGCGAGCCACGAATCCGTGCGGAAATGGGGCCGCTCCAAACTGCCGACCTATCGCAAAAGCTACCTGTTTCTGGGGCGCCTGTTTCTCGACCTCATCGGCCTCTAGCGAAGGGCTTCACGGACTCTCCTGACCCGGCTCGTCGGTCCGCGACACCCAGAGCACCTCCGTGTCGGTAATCGTCCAGACCTTGCCGCGCCGGTGCAGCCGGATCAGCAGCCCGCCGCCTGCGCCGTCCGGCCGCTCTTCCTCGACATAGACCAGCGCCTGGTCTTCGCGCGGCGTGAATCCGACACGGGACAACCGCAGGACGCCGACAGCCGACGGCGCATCCTGCGCCAGCCCCGGCCGTGACGACGCCGGAATCGGCGCGAGCGACACCTCCGGCTCCTCCGGCACGCCGTTGGAGAAAAACCGGTACTGCACGCCGAAGTTGAACTTCGCTTCCAATCGCGACGGCGCCTTGAGTTTCGAGAAAAAATCATCCAGCAGGGTGCCCGGCAGTTGACCGCCGAATACACCCTCCGCCTCGAAAAATTCACGGCTGAAGTATTCGCGCTCGTCTTTGTCCACCCGCGCGACAGTCAGCCGCTCGATGAGGACCAGCGTCGTTCCGGACATGAGGTATTTCGATCGCACCACCAGATCGTAGAGAGGATACTCCTCCGCCGGGACCGGCGGCGGCTTCTCTGCGCGCGCCGCAATGCTGAGATCCGGGAACGCCGCCAGCAGCGCGATCGGGAGGCAGAGAGCGATCCAAACAGGCATTCGCATGGACGGCAGAATAACGTGCCGACCATGACGGGTCAAATGCCTGCGTGGGCAGGAACACCGATGCGAACACAGCGTGGTCTTTCTAGCATCACCGGACCTGCCATGATACGATGCCGTTCTATCGGGATTGAGCACCTGTCACCAGTCGGGAGGAATCTCATGCGCTACCCATTAGCTGCAACCATTGGAATCGCCGCCGCCCTGGTCCTGAGCGGACTCGCGCAGGCCGAGGTTTCCGTTCAAGGCGACGTCCGCATCTCGTTCGGCGATAACGACCAGCGGGTCATCCGCGAGTACTACGAGAAACAGTCAGCCGGTCCGGATCGCGAAGAACCCCGAGGAGGCAAGGGGAAGGGGCATGGGAAGGGCAAGAAAAAGCTCCCGCCCGGCCTGGCCAAGCAGGGCAAACTGCCTCCCGGCATCAGGAAGCAGATCGAGCGCGGCGCGATCCTTTCTCCCGACGTCGAAAAAGAAGCCCAACCGCTTCCGCGCGAACTCGAAGCACGTCTCGCACCGCTCCCGTCATCAGACCAGGTCCGCGTGACGATCGGCGCCGACATCCTGATTCTGGACAAGCAGACGAAAAAAGTCGTGGATGTCATGCGCGATGTCGCGCAACTCACTCACGACATCTCCAAATAATGCTGAACTCCGTGGTCAGGCCGCGCCTTCCAGCCTGAGGCGGCCAGGCCGTCGGCGTGGTGTCAGATGTCGTCCGTCGGAACTGCAACAACCGTTATTGCCGCGCTGTGGCTGCTTGCGGCGTCGGCCTGGGCCGAGTCCTCGTCCGAACTGCGCACTCGCCTGGCCGGCATCGCCGGCCACGTCACGCCCTCGCCGACCGTCACGATTGCAGCCGGCTGGTTCCTGATGGGTTCGACCCGCGTGGACGACGATCCCTACGGACTGCGGACCCAGTACGACGATACGGAACTCCCTCAGCACAAGGTTTGGCTCGACGCCTACGAGATCGACCGCGACGAAGTCAGCCTCGGCGAATATCTCGCATTTCTCCGCCGCGACCGGCGGAGCGTGTCGGACGAATTGCAGCGGCTCATCTGGCACATGATCACGGTCCACGCGGCGACCGACGACGGCCTCGCGCGCTGGCCGGCGCTCTATGTCACCTGGATCGAAGCGGCGGATTTCTGCCACGCCGCCGGCAAGCGGCTGCCGACCGAGGCCGAATGGGAAAAGGCCGCGCGCGGCACGAAGGGCAACCTGTTTCCCTGGGGTGCGCAGGCGCCGTCAGCCGAACTGGCGATGTTCGGCCAGTACCACATGCATGAAATCCCGCTTGTCCAGCCTGTCGGCAGCGGCGAAGAGGGGAAAAGCCCCTACGGCGTGCGCCACATGGCCGGCAACGTGGCCGAGTGGGTGCAGGACTGGTTCGGGTTCGACTACTACTCCGTCACGCCGGATCGCAATCCGGCTGGTCCTGCGAACAGCCGTTACAAGGGCGCGCGCGGAGGCTCGTGGAAGAGCAGGCCGATGATGCTGCGCACCGCCACGCGCAGCGGCGCGCCCCCCGACCAGCGCTCCCCCACCATCGGCTTCCGGTGCGCGAAGTCCGTGCCGAAACGCTGAGCCGGCCGTCGTCCGCGTCCCCATGACACGCCAGGACGCCTGTGCTACAGTTGGCCGACGATGTCAGGGGGCGTATGATTCGAGCAGTATACAAACTATTGCAGGTCATCGGTTCCGAAACCGAGCCGGGCCAGATCAGCCTGGGCTTCGCCTTCGCCCTGATCGCCGGCTTCACGCCGCTGGTCAGCCTGCATAACCTATTGTTGCTGTTTCTCATCCTGGTCCTGCGGGTCAACCTGTCGGCGTTTTTCCTCGGCCTGGCCTTCTTCTCCGGCGTCGCCTACCTGCTCGACCCGGTGTTCCATCGCGTCGGACTGGCCGTCCTGACCGCCGGCCCGTTGGAAGGACTCTGGACGACCCTGTACAACTCGACGCTCTGGCGGCTGGAAGGGTTCAACAACTCGATCGTCATGGGCAGTTTGATCGTGTCGCTCCTGCTGTTCGTGCCGTTCTACCTGGTCTCGAACCGCCTCATTCTCAAGTACCGCGAACATTTTCTTGCCTGGGTGCAGAAAACGAAGCTGGTCCACGTGTTGAACATTCTTCGCTATGGAGCGGGCTCATGACGGGCGACCGCGCATCGTCCACTCCCGCCGCTCCGCCGAAATCCCCCCAGAAACCGGCCGGTGCCGGCCGCTGGATTCGCTGGCCCGGTGTCATCGCCTTCGCCGTCGTCACGGTGCTGCTCGCCGCCGTGTGGTGGCTCCTGGTGGACGGCATGATCGAATGCGCGATCGAGCGCGCCGGCACGCAGGCCGTCGGCGCCAAGGTGGAACTGGCCGCCGCTGACCTGACGCTCCTCCCCCTGGGCCTGACCCTGAACGGGTTGCAGGTGACGGACCCCGATGAGCCGATGACCAACGCCGTCGAGGTGCAGCGGATCAGCTTTCTGATGGACGGGCTCAACCTGCTTCGCCGGAAGGTCATCGTCAATGAGATGACCGTGGACGGCGTCCGCTTCGGCACGCCGCGCAAGACCTCCGGCGCCATCGGAAAGCAGGAACCCGGGGTCATCCAGATGGTCGCCAAAACCAAGTTCGTGCTGCCGTCGGCGCAGATCCCCGACGTGAAGGAGATCCTGGCCAAGGAGGAGTTGCGGTCGCTGAAGCTGGCCGAGACCCTCCGCGCGGATATTCAGGCCGAGCAGGAACGCTGGAAGCAGCAACTGGCCGAACTGCCGAACAAGGCAAAATTCGACGAGTACCGGCAGCGCCTTGACAAGCTGAAATCCGCCGGCAAGGGTGGGCTGGGCGGCATCGTCGGCGGCGCCGGCGAAGCGACCGCCATCCAGAAGGACATCAGCCAGGACCTGGAGAAGATCACGACCGCGAAGAAAACCTTCGACAGCAACCTGGCCCGGATTCGCGAGCGGATGGATGGGGCGACGAAGGCGCCGGAAGAAGACCTGCGCCGCCTGCGCGACAAATACGCTCTCTCTCCGCAGGGACTGGCGAATATGAGCAGCGCGCTGATCGAGGGCCCGCTCGGCGACAGGATCGAAACCGCCCTGCGGTGGTATGCCAAGCTGCAGCCCTACCTCCAATCCGGCGGCGAGCGCAAAGGGAATGTGGAAGTGGTCACGCCCCTGCGCGGCAGGGGCGTGGACGTGCGGTTCAAGGAGCAGGCGCCGCTGCCCGATGTTCTGGTCCGCACGGCGAAGGTCGGGATGGATCTCTCCGCCGGTCTCGTGTCCGGCACCATCCGCAACATCACGCCGGACCAGCCGGTGCTGGGAGCGCCGACGACGTTTGAATTTGCGGGGGATAAACTCACCGGGCTGCAGTCGCTCAAACTGAGCGGCGAAATCAACCGCGTCGACCAGGCCAGCCCGCATGATGCGGCCACCCTCAACGTCCGTGGGTACCGCCTCCTGAACCTGCCCCTGTCCACCGACGACAGTCTGCCCGTCTTCGTGAAAGAGGCCCTGACGGATCTCGACCTCAAGGCCGGTCTGCGCGGCGAGGCGCTGGATGCAAACCTGGCAGCCACCCTGCAGTCGGTCCAGGTCACCACCGGCGTCAAGCCCGACGCGGATGCCGTCGCCAAAGCCGTGGCCTCGGCGCTGTCTGATATCAAATCCCTGCACGTCAAGGCCGATATCACCGGGACCGTCACACACTATGCTGTCCGCCTGTCGTCCGACCTCGACCAGGTGTTGAAGCAGGCGCTCGGCAAACAGATGCAGGAGCAGATGGGGAAATTTGAAAGCAAGCTGCGGACGGCAATTGCCGGGAAGGCCGCCAAGCCGCTCGCCGATCTGCGATCGAGTTTCGGCGGTCTCGCCGGAATCGGCGACGACCTCGCCCACCGCGTTCAGCAGGCGGCCGGACTGACCAAGGGCGGCGGCAAGGACGGCGGCCTGGGCGGGCTCAAGCTGCCGTTCTAATCCGGATGCCTACGACGGTATGAGTCTCTCGACCAGCATCCACGACCTCAAAACACTGATCCTGTCCTCCCATCCCGTCGTCGCCATCGAGACGGTCGAGGAGGAACGCGTCCGCTCGCTCCTGCAGGCCGTCAGCGAACAGACGAAGTTCCCCCTGTTCGAATGGTCCATCACGCGGGGATTCGCGCGGTCGGAGATGTCCTCGGAAGTCAACCGGACCATCGCGTCGCCGTCCGCCCTGCTCTCGCACCTGGAAGGGCTCCGCCCGGAGATCATCGTGCTCCTGAAGGATTTCTCCCGCCATCTGGACGACGCCACGCATGCCCGCCTGTTCCGGGAAGTGGCGGGTCAGTTCGCGAAAAAACGTTCGACGGCCGTGCTGGCGGGCGACACGGTGCAGCTCCCGAACGAGATCGAAGCGCTGGCGGTTCGCTATCGCCTGCACATGCCGGATCATGAGGAATTGGCCGCGGTGGTTTCGAGCGTCATTGGATCGATCGGGAAGAAAGCCGGCGGGATGGAACTCTCCTCGAAAGACCGGGACGATCTGCTGCGGGCCATGAACGGCCTGACATTGAACCAGGCGCGGCAGGCCATCTCGCACGCCATCCTCGAAGACGGCGCCCTCACCCCGCGCGCCGTGCAGGGAGTGCTCGACCGCAAAGCCCAGATGATCAAGGAAGGCGGTCTGCTGGAGTACTACCCCCTGGCGGACAACCGCTTCGAGCTGGGCGGGTTCGCCAATTTGAAGGCCTGGTTGCAGCGCGCCTACCTGGGATTCAGCCCGGAGGCCAGGGCGATGAACCTGACGCCGCCACGCGGCATCCTGATCGTCGGCGTTCCGGGCTGCGGCAAGTCGCTGGCCTGCAAGGTCATCGCCCGCGACTGGAAGCTGCCGTTGATCAAACTCGATGCCGGACGCCTGTTCGACAAGTTTGTGGGCGAATCCGAGAAAAACTTCCGCAAAGCGGTCGCCATGGCCGAGTCCATGGCTCCGGTCGTCTTCTGGATCGACGAAATCGAAAAAGGCATGGTATCGGCCGGCAGCGGCGAGGCCGACGCGGGGCTCGGACGCCGTCTCTTCGGCGCGTTTCTGACCTGGCTGCAGGAGAAAAAGCAGGAGGTCTTCGTCGTGGCGACGGCCAATGACCTCTCGGTGCTGCCGCCCGAATTACTGCGCAAGGGCCGCTTCGACGAAATTTTCTTCGTGGATCTACCGAACGAACCGGAACGGGAGGCGATTCTGAAGATTCAACTCGGCCTGCGCAAGCAGAACCCCGCGACGTTCGATCTCAAAACCGTCGTGCCGGCCTGCGACGGGTTCAGCGGCGCCGAGATCGAGCAGGCGATCGTCTCCTCGCTCTACCGCGCGCTCTCTCATAAAAAACCGCTCGATACCGGCCTGCTCCTGGAAGAACTCCGCCAGACCGTGCCGCTGTCCGTCTCGCGCCGCGAAGACATCACGCGGCTCCGCGATACGGCCAAAGGCCGCTTCGTCAGCGTCCGCTGACCCACCCCGGCCGGCTCGAACCCATCAATCCGATGTCCGTTTCACCAGCCTTGCCAGTGTCCGCGCGTTCTGGATCGCATGCCCGTCCGCCGTATTATTGAAATACGCGAACACGTCCAGCCCGTCTTTCAGATATCTCTTGATCTTGCTCGCCTCCTCAGACAGCTCGGCTTTGGAGTAGCTGGAGACAAATAATTGCTCCCTCCCGTGAAACCGCAAATAGACGAAGCCGGCCGTGAGCATATCGCGCCGTGGATAGCCGGGCGAATCCGCGATGCAGAGCGCCGCATGATGGCGCTTCAGCAGGCGGTAGATCTCCTCCGTAAACCAGGATTCATGCCGGAATTCGAAGACCAGCCGGAGCGGCCGATCGCCCGATGCAGCATCCCGGGCCTTTTCCAAAAACGCGGCCAGCCGTTTTCGGTCGCACACGAAATTCGGCGGGAACTGGAGCAGGATCGGCCCGATGTGCGGCCCTAGAGCCAGCGCATTTCGGATGAAGGTCCGCCAAGCTCCAGTAACAGCGTACAGCCGCTTCGTGTGCGTGATGAGACGACTGGCTTTGACGGCAAAGAGGAACCCGTCAGGCACTTGTCCCGCCCACTTCGCATAGGTTTCCGGCTTGGGGAGGTGATAGAAGGAGTAATTGACCTCGGTGGTGCAAAACTCGCGGGCATAGAACTCAAGATATTGCCGACTGGGCAGATCGCTAGGATAGAAGATGCCGCGCCAGTCCGGATAGGACCAGCCCGAGGTGCCGATGAATGCCTGCCCCATGGGCGCTCGGAGGCGAACGGCTCGCGGCCGGTTCGGTGAAAGGTTTACGCGGCAGCTTTGGCGGATTTGCCTGCGCGCAGATATGCATCCACGCCTGCGGCCATCTTGCGGCCTTCGGCAATCGCCCAGACGATGAGGGACTGTCCGCGACGGGTGTCGCCGCCGGCAAAGACGCCGTCAAGATTGGTCATGAAGCGTTCGTCCGCAGCGACGTTGCCACGCGCGTCGTACTTCACGCCGAGGCTGTCGAGCAGGCCGTTCTTGACCGGACCGGTAAAGCCCATCGCCAGCAACACAAGATCCACATCCATTTCGAAATCGGTGCCGGGCATCGGCGTGAACTTGCCGTTCTCGAGTTTCACGCGATGGGCGTGCAGTTTCGTGACCTGCCCGTTGTGACCGGTAAACTTGGTGGTGGACACGCTCCACTGGCGATCGCAGCCCTCTTCGTGAGCATGCGACGTCCGGAGCTGCATCGGCCAGAGCGGCCAGGGCGTGGAGCCGGCCCGCTGCGGCGGAGGCTCCGGCAGCAGTTCGAATTGATGCCCCTCGGCGCATTCCTGCCGGTGCGCCGTGCCCAGGCAGTCCGATCCCGTATCGCCGCCGCCGATGATGACGACCTTCTTCCCCTTGGCCGTGATCGGCTCGGCGGTGATCGTGTCGCCGGCGTTGCGCCTGTTCTGCTGCGTTAGATAGTCCATCGCGGGATGGATGCCCTTGAGTTCACGCCCCGGCACCGGCAAATCGCGCGGCTGCTCGGCGCCCATGGCAAGACACACGGCATCGTGTTTCTTCCGCAGTTCCTCGCCGCTGATGTCTTTCCCGATCGTCACGCCGGTCTTGAACACGACCCCTTCGGCCTTCATCTGATCCAGCCGGCGGTCGATGACCCACTTTTCCATCTTGAAGTCGGGAATGCCGTAGCGGAGCAGCCCGCCGATCCGATCGGACTTCTCGTAGACGGTCACGCTGTGGCCGGCGCGCGCCAGTTGCTGGGCCGCGGCCAGGCCGGCCGGGCCGGAACCCACGACCGCAACGGTCTTGCCGGTGCGCGACACGGACAGGATCGGCTGCACCCAGCCCTCGTCGAATCCTTTATCGATAATGTTCCATTCAATGACCCGGATGGACACCGGATCGCTGTTGATGCCGAGCACGCAGGCCGATTCGCAGGGCGCGGGACACAGCCGCCCGGTGAACTCCGGAAAGTTGTTCGTCGTATGGAGCGCCTTCAGCGCATCCTGCCAGCGACCGCGATGGACGAGATCGTTCCATTCCGGAATCAGATTCACCACCGGGCAGCCGTTCGTGCTCTGGCAGAAGGGCACGCCGCAGTCCATGCAG
>Ga0155849_1066_pt2 | contig 16324 bp, 15 predicted proteins | sample RifCSPlowO2_01_FD_107503 | JGI IMG/M metagenome (GOLD analysis project Ga0155849, IMG submission 107503) | Nitrospirae bacterium RIFCSPLOWO2_01_FULL_62_17
CCGGGCGAGATCGAGCGGGCGGTGGCTGCCGAGTTCGACGCGACGCCCGAGTCGTTGCAGGAAGCCGGGAAGGCCTGCGGGTTTCGCGGCGAACGCCGCTCCCTCCGCGTGAAGCTGGAGAATCCGGACTGGTCGATCCAGGGCGACGCGCTGACCGTGTCGTTTACGCTCCCGCCTGGCGGCTATGCGACGAATGTCTTGCGGGAGCTGATGAAGAATGCTTAAAGGCTATGGGCGATGGGCTATAGGCGATAAGGATTTCGCTGCTTCTCTACCCATAGCCTATGGCCCATTGCCTATTGCCTTCTTCGGAACAGCCACGAAAGATACAGGCCGGCAATGCCGATGGTCGTCAGCTCGATCGTCATCACCAGCCGGCTGACGATGGCATCCGGTTCAGGAGGGCTCCAATAAAAGTGGAAACCCAGGAATTCCGGCGGATGGCCCGGCGGGGTTTCCCAGGGCGGGAACAGCAGCGCCAGGATCAGCGCCGCCACCATCGCATAGAGCGCTGTGATGTTCATCTCTTCCACGCCGGCTCCGCCGGCCGGCCTTGCCGTCGGGGAGGAGACAGGGAGTTGCGGACGCCCGCATTGGGTGCAGTAGCGGTGATCGTCTGAGAGTTCCTGGCCGCAGGCGGCGCAGCTTTTCATGTATCTGCCCTCGGGAAGACGTCGCAGGCACTACCGTACACTTCCTTAAGACGGAATGCCAATGCTGGGTTCGGCGTTCATTGACACGGCGACAGGAGGGGCTTCATAATCACACGTCGAATCGTGTGTTTCGCGGAAACCTGTTCCGCCGAGAGGGATCGGAGTGACCACGAAAAGTCAGGATAAAGGCCACATACAGACCCTGACGATGCGGGTCGGGCCGGAGAACCAGAAGGCGGCCGTCATCGGCGCCGGCGCCTGGGGCACGGCGCTCGCCAACCTGCTGGCCACCAAGGGAATGCCGGTCAAAATCTGGGCCTACGAGCGCGAGGTGGTGGAGGCCATCCGTAACAAGCGCGAGAACACCGTGTTTCTTCCCGGCGTCAAACTGCATGCGAACATCACGCCGACCGGTTCGCTGCCGGACGCCGTCCACCAGGCGACGTTCATCGTCTTTGCCGTGCCGTCGCATGCCGCCCGCACGGTGCTGAGCCAGTTGACGGCGCTGCTCTCCGCGCCGGTTGCGTTTATCAGTGTGACCAAGGGAATCGAGGAAGACACCCTCCTCCTGATGTCGGACGTGATGCAGGAATTGCTGCTGCCGATGATGCATCGTGCGATCCTGGTGCTCTCGGGCCCGAGCTTCGCGCAGGAAGTCAGCAAGGGGCTCCCGACCGCCGTGACGCTGGCCGGGCAGGAGCCGGCGCTGCTCAAGCGCGCGCAGGGGCTCCTCATGACGCCGACCTTCCGGGTCTATGCGTCGAGCGACATGGTCGGTGTGCAGCTCGGAGGAGCGTTGAAAAACGTGATCGCCATTGCCGCCGGCGTCGTGGACGGCCTGAAGCTCGGCCACAATGCGCGGGCCGCCTTGATCGCGCGCGGGCTGGCCGAGATGGTTCGTCTGGGAACCGCGATGAAGGCGGACCCGCGGACGTTCTATGGTATGTCCGGGCTCGGCGATCTGATCCTGACCTGCACCGGCGCGTTGAGCAGAAACTACGGCGTCGGAGTGCGGCTGGCGCACGGCGACACGCTGGAGGAAGTGCTGAAGGACACGCGCACGGTGGCCGAAGGCGTGCGGACCGCGCGGGCGGCCCTGGGCCTGGCCAAGAAGCACGCGGTCGACATGCCGATCGTCCAGGAAGTCTGCCAGGTGCTCTTCGCAGGAAAATTGTCCCGCCAGTCGGTCCTTGAGCTGATGGAGCGTGCCGCCAAGGACGAGGCCGAGCCGACCAGCAAATGACCCGCGAGCGGATCGAGAAACTGCTGCGCGAGCTGCAGGCCGGCCGCCTGTCCCTGCCGTCCGTGCTGAAACGTCTCCAGACCCTCCCCTACGAAGACCTCGGATTCGCCTCGGTCGACCATCACCGCTCCCTCCGGCAGGGATTCCCGGAAGTCGTTTTCTGCGAGGGGAAAACGCGCGCGCAGGTGGTGGCGATCGCCCGCGGGCTGCTGGCGAAGGGCGGCCCCCTGCTGGCCACGCGCGTGACGGCCGAGGTGGCGAAGGCGCTCAAGAAGCTGGACCGGCGCGCGCAGTACCATGAACTGGCGCGCACCGTGGTGGTCCACCGGAAACAACCGGCCCGCGCCGGGGATATTCTGATCGTCACGGCCGGGACGGCCGATGTGCCGGTGGCGGAGGAGGCCCGGGTGACCGCCGAGGCCATGGGCAGCCGCGTCGAAACGCTCTACGATGTCGGTGTGGCGGGCATCCACCGCGTGCTGGGCCGTCACGAGCGGATCCGTCGCGCCCGCGTGCTGATTGTCGTGGCCGGCATGGACGGCGTGCTGCCCAGCGTGGTGGGAGGACTGGTCGACCGGCCGGTGATTGCCGTGCCGACGAGCCGCGGCTACGGAGCCAGTTTCGGCGGGTTGGCGGCGCTGTTGACCATGTTGAATTCCTGTGCGGCCGGCGTCGGCGTGATGAATATCGACAATGGGTTCGGCGCCGGCGTGCTGGCGCACCGGATCAATGTGCTCGGGCTGGAAAAGCCGTCATAAAGTCCAAAGTCATAAAGTCGAAAGTCTCAGAAAAGATGACTTTATAGACTTGAAGACTTGATGACTTTACGACTCTACTTCACTTCGATCACGCCCCGTTTCGGCCAGGAGTTCATCAGCGTCCGCGGCCCCTTCTCGCCTACCGCCAGCAGCTTGGCCTTGATTTCATAGGCGTAACGGCCGGCACCGACGACCTGCTCGTGCTGGTTTTTGCCGTCCCACGTCAATGTCACGGTCATCCGTGATGCGCTATCGGCAGGCAGCATGGCCACCGGCTGGCGGCTGGACAGGAACCGCATCGAGCGCTTCGAGGGCGAGCTGATCAACGAGGACACTTCGAGCAGCAACCCGCCGTCGAGGTAGGTGGGAATTTCAATCTCGACGGATACCTCCAGCACGCCCTGTCCGGGCACATAGGCGTCGGGCGACAACGTCACTCGTACGATCCGGAGGTCCGGTTCAGGAGCGGGAGGCCGCTTGGCGTCTGCAGCCGGTGCGACCAGAAGCGCGCCGGCTAGCACGAGGCTGACCGCAATGGGAACAGAGTGAGATGAATCCCGCATGGAAATCGGATTTGTGGATAACACACGGCCAGGGGAGTGTCAACGCGTGTGCGATCGACAATCGGCGTTGGCGAAGAACGTTTGGCCGGTTGTGCCCGTTGGGTTTGTTCAGTCCGTTGAGTCGCTTAGGCCCGTTGAGCCCGTTTCGGACGAGCCAGTGAACCGGCAAAACGGGCTTAACCGGCTCAACACTCTCTACTGAACGCTCGTTGCCGTCTGCGAGACGCTTACGCTAAGATGGCCTCGCTGAACGAGTGAGGAAGCAGGAGACAGAGTGAAGCATCTTCATTTCGATTGTTTCTCCGGTGTCAGCGGCGACATGCTGCTCGGCGCCTTGGTGGATGTCGGCCTGCCGCTGCCCGAACTGGCTCGCGGTCTGAAGGCCGTCAAGCTCAACGGGTATGTCCTGCGAGCCGGGAGGGTCCGGCGGGGCGGGTTGCCCGCGACCAAGGTGGACGTGGCCATCCGGCGCGGCGTCGGGACCCCGTTCACGCTTGAGCGCATTCAACGGCTCATTGCCTCGAGCCGGCTTCCGGATCGTGTGAAAGACCAGGGACGCGATGTGTTTGATCGTCTGGCGCAGGCGGAGGCCCGCGCGCACCGGACGCCGGTGGCCCGCGTGCATTTTCACGAGGTCGGCGTGGTGGATTCGCTCGTGGACGTGCTGGGGAGCCTGCTGGGCTGCCACCTGCTCGATGTAGACGTCATCACGTCATCTGCAGTCAATCTCGGCGCCGGCACCATCGAGTGCGAGCACGGGACGCTCCCGGTGCCTGGCCCGGCGGTGGCGGCTCTGGCCAGGGGGCTGCCGGTCTACAGCGCCGGGCCCGCGCGCGAACTGACGACGCCGACGGGGCTGGCCGTGCTGAGCGTGCTGGCGCAGGACTTCTGCCCGCTGCCGGCGATGCGGCCCACGGCGATCGGCTATGGCGCCGGGACGGCCGATCCCCACGGCTGGCCGAACGCCTTGCGCGTGTTTCTGGGCGAGCCGGTGCCGGCGGCGCCCGGCGAACAGGATGTCGTCGTCCAGCTCGAGACCAATCTCGACGATCTCAACCCGCAGGCCTACGAGACGGTGATGGCGCGCCTCTTTGCCTCCGGCGCACTCGACGTCACGTTGGCGCCGGTCATCATGAAACGGGGACGGCCGGGGATCGTGCTGACCGCGCTTGCGCCTCCGCAGAAGGCGGATGCCGTGGCCGGCGTCGTGCTGGCGGAGACGACGTCGCTGGGCGTCAGGGTGCAGGAGGTCCGGCGGCGCGTGCTGGCCCGGCAGATGGAGACCGTGTCATTGCGCGAGGGGACCGTCCGGATCAAAGTCGCGACGGTCGGGCGGGGACGCACAAAGGCCGCGCCCGAATATCAGGATTGCAGGCGGATCGCCGAGCGGACCGGGCGGCCGGTGCGGGATGTGATGGATGCGGCGATGCTGGCATACCGGAAGCGTGCGCGCGGCGGGCGGAGCCTCGCGTGACGCTTTGGCTGGCGGCAGGGCTGTTTCTCGCCTCCATCGTGATCACGCTGGGCGCCTGCGCCCTGTTCACCAACGGCATCGAGTGGTTCGGCAAGCGCCGCAATATTTCGGAAGGCGCGATCGGCAGCGTGTTTGCCGCCGTCGGCACGACGCTGCCGGAAACCTCGATCCCTCTCGTCGCCATTTGTTTCGGCACGGGGAAGGAAGGAACCGAGGTCGGACTCGGCGCCATTCTCGGCGCGCCCTTCATGCTCAGCACCCTGGTGCTGCCGGTGCTGGCATTCCTCCTGCTGCTCTATGCCCGGTTGGGAAAGCGGGAAGCCGCCTTCAAGCTGGATTATCACGAGGTGCGGGTGGACCTGCTGTTTTTCCTGGGCGCCTACGCGATTGCGCTGGGATGCGGGTTCGTCGCCTCGCGGCCGGTCCATTACCTTGCGGCGGCGCTGCTGATGGCCAGTTATGTCTATTACATGCGGCTGAAGTTTTCTGCCGCGGCCGACGGCGGGTCCGAATTGGAGCCGCTGATCTTCGCGCCCAGACGGGCGGTGCCGTCGTATGTCATGATTGCCGTGCAGGGTGTTGTCGGCCTGGCCGGCCTGGCCGCCGGCGCGCATTTGTTCGTGACGGCCGCCAAATCCATCGCCGAGGTTCTGCACGTCTCGCCGCTGATCCTGGCGCTGTTGATCGCGCCGCTGGCGACCGAATTGCCGGAGATGTCCAACAGTTTTCTGTGGCTGTACCGGAAGAAGGATACGCTGGCGGTCGGAAACGTCACCGGCGCCATGGTGTTCCAGGGGACGTTCCCGGTCTCCATTGGTCTCATTGGAACCGACTGGAGCCTGGCTTCGTCGGCGATGACGACGATGGGTCTGGCGTTGATCGCGGCGGGGGCCGGCGTGCTCCAATTGCTCTGGGGCGGTCACTGGCGGCCCTGGCTGCTCGGGGGAGGCGTGGCGTTGTATCTCGGGTACACGGCGTCGCTCTACTTGTATGGGTTCTGAACACGACCATACGCACAGTCATGCGTCGGGGATTTCGCGCGGCCTCCTCGACGACGGCGATGCGCGTGTGCGGGAAGTGCGGTTCATTCTCTGGGCCGTGCTGGCGCTGAACCTGTTCGTGGCGGGGGCCAAGCTGCTCTATGGCATGGTGACGGGCTCGCTCAGCATGCAGGCCGACGGCTTTCACTCGCTGTTCGACGGGGTCTCCAATGTCGTCGGGCTGGTCGGACTCTGGCTCGCGTCGTTTCCGCCGGACGCCGACCATCCCTATGGACACAAGAAATACGAGACCCTGGCAGCCGCCTCCATCGGGGCCATGCTGGTCATGACGTGCCTGTATCTGCTGTGGAACAGTTATCAGCACTGGCTGGGGGTGGTGCGTCCGCAGGTCACGGCAACCAGCTTCGGCGTCATGGCGGGCACGATGCTGGTCAACATCGGTGTCATGTGGTGGGAACGGCGCAAGGGCGGGCAGTTGCTCAGCGAAATTCTGGTGGCGGATGCGCGCCACACGGGCAGCGACATCCTGACCTCGTTCTCCGTGATCGGGGGGCTGGCTGCGGTGCAGATGGGCTACCCGCTCATGGATCCCGCCGTCGCGGTCGCCATCGCCGGCGTGATCGCCTACACGGGCGTGCAGGTGTTGCGGGAAACACTGCACTCGTTGACGGACGTAGCCCGGCTGGATCCGGAAGCCGTACGCCGGGTCGTGCTGGCGAACAAGGAGGTGCTCGACTGCCATGAAATCCGGACGCGCGGGCTGCCGCATCATATCTTTGTGGATCTGTCCGTCCACGTGAGTTCCGCGATGACCGTGGCTGCGGCGCATGACGTGGCGCATCAAGTCGAGGATTCAGTGAAGCGGCAGTTCGAGGGCGTGGCGGAGGTGATCGTGCATGTCGAGCCGGACGGACAGTGCCATGCATCCGCGCTGAAAGCTGAACGCTGAGAGCTTGAGGCTATCAGCAATCAGCCGTCAGCCATCAGCGAGGAGAGGAGAGATGTCGAAAAGAGACCAACGGCCGCTCCTCGGCCTAACCATGGGTGATCCGTGGGAATTGAACCGGAAGTGCTCGCCACTGTGCATTTGAAATGGCGTGAGCGCCTTGGAAAGTGGACAGGAAGAAGTAAGAAAAGAGCAATACCATGAAGCAGTCTGACCGCAAACCTATTATCGGCTTGACCATGGGCGATCCTGCCGGGATCGGACCGGAAGTGGTCGTCAAGGCCTGCGCCATGCCCGAAGTGGCCCGCATCTGCCGGCCGCTGGTCATCGGGTCGCTGCCGGTGATGGAACGGACGGCGCGCGCGCTCCGCGTGCCGTTGCGCGTGGTCTCCGTCAGCGGGCATGGCGATGCGATCGGTCCTTCGACTTCGCTCAGGGCGAGCCGGCGCGGTATTCTCCCGGTGCTCGATCCGCTTGAACGGCCACTCGGCCGGTTCCGCATGGGCGCAGTGAGCAAACAGACCGGCGCGGCGTCGGCGGTCTTCATCATCAAGGCCGTCCGCCTGGCCCAGCTCGGCTGCCTGGACGCCATCGTCACCGCGCCCATCAACAAGGAAGCGATCAACCTGGCCGGATACGACTATCCGGGCCATACGGAAATGCTGGCCGATCTGACGAAAAGCAGGGAGTCCGGCATGATGATTCTGGGCGGGCCGCTCAGGATCATGTTCGTGACGACGCACGTGGCGGTGAAGCGGCTGCCGGCCTCGTTGACCACCGAACGGATCGGCAAGGCCATCCGGCTGGCGCAGAAGGCGTTGCGCGAATACTTCGGCATCAGCAAACCGAAGATCGGCGTGGCGGCGTTCAATCCTCACGCCGGCGAGCACGGGCTGTTCGGCAACGAAGAAAAACGGGTCATTCTGCCGGCCTGCCGGCTCGCGCGGGCGCGCGGGATCAATGCGAGCGATCCGCTGCCCGCCGATACCCTGTTTGGAAAAGCCGCGCGGGGCGACTACGACGGCGTGGTGGCCATGTACCACGATCAGGGTCTGATCCCGCTGAAGCTGCTCGCGTTCGGCCGGTGCGTCAACCTGACGATCGGCCTGCCGATCATTCGCACGTCGGTGGACCACGGGACCGCCTACGACATCGCCGGCAAGGGCGTGGCCGATCCCGGGAGCATGGTCGAGGCGATCACGCTGGCCGCGAAACTGGCAGCGAAGAGAAAATGAGCGGTTTGTCTGGTTTGTTTGGTTTCTTTTGTTCAACCAGAAAAACCAGATAAACCAGACAAACCAGATAAACCAGCCATGCTAGGAACTCATTGATGTCCGATCAACCGAACACGGCACAGGCCATGCTCCAGAAACAGCTCCAGGAACTCGACGCCATCGAAAAGGAAGCCGTCACGCAGAGCATGAACACGGTGGGGGCCACGGAACTGGTCCACAAGTGGAAGGCGCGGACGGCGGCGCTGATCGCGCAGCAGATCAATCCGCCGGCCGCCCAGCAGCTTGCCGCCGTGAAGCCCGGTCCGTCCTTCACCAACGACCTCTTCGAGGAATTCTCGGACGAAGTCGAACTCTATCGCGCGCACCTTCGAGCCCTGATGAAAAGCCTCTGAGCCGCCATGGGTGCCGCTCCTCCGCCGAAGAAACGCCTCGGCCAGCATTTCCTGATCGATCAGAATATCGTCAGAAAAATCGTCGCGGCGGCCGCGCTGCAGCCGCATGAAACGGTCCTGGAGGTCGGCCCGGGCCGCGGCATCCTGACGCGGGCGCTGAGCGGGCAGGCCCGGCGCGTGCTGGCGATCGAAGTGGACCGTTCGCTTGGCGCCACGCTGGATGAGGTCCTGGCGGGATGCGCGAACGTCGAGATCCATTTCGGCGACGCGTTGGACTATCCCTACGAAACCCTGCCGCCCGGCACGGTCGTCGTCGCGAACCTGCCGTATAATGTGTCGTCCCCGCTCCTGTTCAAACTCTTGAACGCCCGCCGGCAGATCAACCGGATGGTGCTGATGCTGCAAACGGAGGTCGCCAGGCGCCTCGTCGCCCAGCCGGGAACGAAGGACTATGGCATCCTCTCGATCCTGACCCAGTACCGGGCCGAACCGTCGCTGGCCTTTCACGTCTCCGCAAGCTGTTTTCGTCCCAGGCCGGCCGTGGGTTCGACGGTGGTCGTGCTGCCGGTGCGGCGCGAGCCGGCGGTGTCCGTCTTGGACGAGCCCCTGTTCATCAGGACGGTTCGAGCGGCATTCGCCCATCGCCGGAAAACACTGTTCAATTCCCTGCGCGACGAGGGGTTTCCATCGGAACAGATCATGCCCGCGCTGGAAGCTGCCGGGATCGAACCGGCGCGGCGCGCGGAATCGCTGGCCATAGGGCAATTTGCCGCGCTGGCCAATGCGCTGGCTAGGAGCTAATGGCGTATAGCTTATAGCGTATGGTTTGAAGGGGAGAGCGCGCCGAATACCACACTGGTCCATTCCGAAGCTCTTGCCATAAGCCATATGCTATAGGCTCTTGCCCCGTGCCCGTCCTAGTGTTACCATCGCGCGCATGGGTGGATCCACCACGACGAAACGCGGTGATCCCCGCGGCCAGTCCAAACCCAAAACCCATCTGAAACACGAGGTAATCGGCGTCCTGCTGATTACCATGAGTTTGCTCACGCTCCTCAGCCTGGTGTCGTTCGTTTCGGCCGATGCGTCGTTGTTCGATTCGTCGCCTGCTGGTCCCACACACAACATGATCGGCTCCGTCGGCGCGACCCTGGCCTCGTTTCTCTTCGGGCTGGTCGGGGGCGGCGCCTATCTGCTGTCGGTGCTCCTCGCCATGCTGGGCGCGCGCTGTTTCGTGGAAGGTGAACTGGCCGTCACGCTTCGTAGCGCGGCCGGATCGTTCGCGGCGCTGCTGTTCCTGAGCGGCCTGCTGCACCTGGAAGTCACGGCTATCCCGACGTTGTCCAGCGGGTTCGTCTACCGCGGCCAGGCGGGCGGGAGGGTCGGGTTGGCGATCGCGGACGGCCTGCGCGGGTATTTTGCCAGCACCGGCGCCCACATCATCGTGCTGGCCGGGCTGGTCATCTCGATGCTGCTGGCGACGCCCATGTCGCTGGCCGATCTCGCCCGCCGGCTGTCACAGTGGTGGATCTCTTTCAGTGAATTGGTGATCCTTCGCATGCCGGCCTGGTGGGAGCGGTGCAGGGAATCCATGGCGGCCCTGTTGCCCGAGCGGCCGGCCGAGGAAGCCGCCAGAGCGAAAAAGGCCAAGCCGCGTCCGCTCAAGATCAATCGTCCTGAACCGGTCGGTATGCCGGACACGCCGGCGGAAGAAAATTCCATTGCCGTGGAGCCTGAACCGGTGTTGGCACCGGAAACGGCATCTGCCACGACTGAGCCGGCCCTGCTTCAGCCGGCCGAGCCGGTCGTCAAGGAGACCAGGAAAAAAACGAAGAAGGCCGAAGTGGCCACGACCCGCGCCGCAGCGGAAGGCTATGTGCTGCCGGATCCGCTGGAGCTGTTGAGCGATCCTTCCGGGCCGGTTGACCGGCTGACCGACGAACAACTGAAGGCCCAGTCGGAGGTGCTGACCAAGGCGCTGCTGAATTTCGGGATCGAGGGCAAGGTCACGGAAGTGCATCCCGGCCCTGTGGTGACCATGTATGAATACGAGCCGGCTCCCGGCATCAAGGTTGCGCGGATTGTGAACCTGGCCGATGACCTGGCGCTGGCGATGAAGGCGATCAGCCTGCGCATCGTGGCGCCGCTTCCCGGAAAGTCGGTGGTCGGCGTGGAGGTTCCCAATCCGAGCCGCGAGACCGTGTCGCTCAAGGAAGTGGTCACGAGCGAGGCCTTCACCAGGTCCCGCTCGAAACTGCGGCTTGCGCTGGGCAAGGACATTTTCGGGAAACCGGTCACAGCCGATCTGAAGACGATGCCGCACTTGCTGGTGGCCGGAGCGACCGGCGCGGGCAAGAGCGTCGGCCTCAATACGATGCTGCTGAGCCTGCTGTTCACGGCCAAGCCCGACGAAGTGAAGTTGCTGCTCGTGGATCCGAAGATGCTCGAGTTCAAGGCCTACGACGGCCTCCCGCATCTGTTGCGGCCGGTGATCACGGATGCCAAGTCGGCGGCGCGCGGTTTGGGGTGGGTGGTCCAGGAAATGGAACGCCGGTACAAGCTGCTGGCGGAAATGGGCGTCCGCAACGTGGACGACTACAACCGCCGCGTGGCGAAGGAGCAGGGCACTCTGTCCAAAGAGGCGCTGGAAGCCAGGGCGACGCAGGAGGACTTGCCGATCGAGTTTCTGACTGAGGACGCCCGTCTGGCGGCCGGGGAAAGCACTGTTTCGGAAGGGCCCAAACAGATCATGGAGCCCAAAACGCCTCCGTCTCCGCTGCCCTACATCGTGGTCATGATCGACGAGCTGGCCGATTTGATGGCCGTGGCGCCCAAGGAAGTCGAGGAGAAGATCGCGCGGCTGGCCCAGATGGCGCGGGCGTCGGGCATCCATTTGATCCTTGCCACGCAGCGGCCGTCGGTGGACGTGCTCACCGGTCTGATCAAGGCGAACTTTCCGGCGCGCATCGCGTTTCAGGTTTCATCGAAAACGGACTCGCGAACGATTCTGGATGCCAACGGCGCCGAGGCGCTGCTGGGACGGGGAGACATGCTCTACCTCGCGTCAGGGACGGGCAAGCTGGTCCGTCTGCACGGCTCCTTCGTGCCGGACGACGACGTGCACCGTACGGTGGAGTTCGTGAAGAAACAGGCGTCCCCCGTCTATTCCGAAGAATTGCAGTCGTTGAAGCAGGAGGAAGCCAGGGAGGAAGAGGGGCAGGACGAGGTCTACGAGCAGGCCAAGGATCTGGTGATGTCGTCCGGCCAGGCTTCCGCCTCGCTGATCCAGCGCCGACTGCGTGTCGGCTATCCGCGCGCGGCGCGCATGATCGAACAGATGGAGCAGGAAGGAATCGTCGGGGCGCCCGGACGGGACGGACGGCGCGAAGTGCTCGCCCGTAAAGGCCCTGTCGGAGGAGACGACCTGTGATCCCAGAACGGCGCGGCCTGATTCCAGTTGCCGTGCTGATGTTGCTCGGCAGCGTCTGCTTTTCCGGAAACGCCCTCGCGGCGGGCGATCAGAGCCAGGGAAAGGGGTCAAAGGAAGTCCGTGAGGTCGTCAAGAAAATCCAGGCCCGGTACGAACAGACGAAAGATCTTCAGGCCGAGTTTCGGCAGGTCACGACGATCGAGGGGTTTGCGACTCCGCTCACGTCCAGCGGCAATCTGTTCATCAAGAAGCCCGGCAAACTGCGCTGGGACTATCGGGAGCCGGACGTGCAGGAGATCTATGTGAACGGCAACGATCTGATGATGTATGTGCCCCAGCACAAGCAGGTCCTGGTGGGAAAGCTGACGCAGATGTCGGCCTCCCAGGCTCCCTTGCAGTTGCTCCAGGGGGCCGCTAAACTGGACGAGCATTTCGAGGCGCAGGCCACGCTGGGAGGCGAGCGAGGGGAAGGGGGGATCCCCCTGGTGACCCTGATCCCGAAAGAGGCCGGCCCGGAATCCGTGAAGACCGTGGTCCGGATCGTGGTGGAAGCGCAACCCAAAACCTATTTCATTAAAACCGTGTCCATCCACGAAGTCAGCGGCAATGTGGCCACGTTTCAGTTCAGCAATTTGCAGCCGAACACGGGCCTGAAGGGGACGCTGTTTGAGTTTGCCGTCCCGCCCGGGGTGGAAGTCGTCAAGGCTCCCGCGCTCGGGCCGCCCTGATCGGGAGTGATGTCAGGCCGGAGAAAGGATTGAAATGAGCGTCATGCAGGCAACAGGGTTGGAGGAGGCGATCGCGCGCGCGATCGCTGCGCTCGACTTCGAACGCGTCCGGAAAGAATATTGGGATCAAAACGAATGCATCTACCTGAAGGGATTCCTGCCTCAGGCGGTGGTCGAGCAATATTTCGTCCCGCAGGTCGAAAATCTGAAGCCGGAACTGAATCGAAACTATATTCCCGGGCATAAGAAGGGGGGCAGCGTCAGCTACTTTACCGTGCGGGAGCAGGCCAAGGAGTTTCTGACGCTGTATCGCTCTCCCGCGTTTCTCGGGTTTCTGACACGGCTGACCGGCGCGCCGCTGCAGTTGTGTCCGGAGGCCGATCCCCATTCCTGCGCGCTCTATTACTACACGGAACCCGGCGACCATATCGGGTTTCACTACGACACGTCCTATTACAAAGGCGCCCGCTACACGATTCTCGTGGGATTGGTGGACCGGTCACCGAGCTGCAAGCTGGTCTGTCAGCTCTACAAAGACCATCCGTCGAAGCCGATGAAGGAATTGAGTCTTTCGACCGCGCCCGGTGACGTGCTCATTTTTAACGGCGACAAGCTCTGGCACGCGGTGACGCCCCTCGGGGAAAATGAGGAGCGGACGGTTCTTACGATGGAATATGTCACGGATCCGGGGATGAACCCGTTTAAGCGGCTCTATTCGAATCTGAAAGACTCGTTCGCGTACTTCGGTCTCAAAGCCGTGTTCAGGGGAAAGTCCTAAGCGGCCTGCTCTTCGTTTTTCTCCTGCCGTCCATTCCGTGCCGCTGCGGCGTTTGTGTGCCCACGCCCCGACTTTCGCTACAGCGATCCACGGCTCACCGTCAGGTATCGATGGACGGCATTTTTGACGACCATCAGCAGGTCCTCCCTGGAAACCGGCTTGACCAGGTAATCGGTGGCGCCGCGTTTCATGAGCGTGATGGCCCATTCAATATCCGGGTAGGAGGCCGTGACGATCACCGGGATTTGCGGGTAGCGCACGCGAAAGTAGGTCACGGCCTCGATGCCGTTGATCTTTTTGGCGCGGATATCGCACACGATGGCGTTGACAGGGGCGGCGGGGCTGTCCAGTCCAAGAAGGGTGACCGCTTCATCGCCGTTTGAGGCTTCCTCCAGCAAATAGCCGGCTTTCTTCAGTGTGGACAGGATCACTTCGCGGGCATCAGGATTGCTCTCGACAATCAGCACGCGGTGGTGATTTCTCGACGATTCCTGCATCACCGGTCCCATCGCACTCCCTCCTTGCAAGCACGTTAAGCGATTGTTGTGTCGAGATAAGCAACCTCCGTACCAGAACAACAAAGAGGAGTAAAAAAACATATCGGTGCAAGTGCTTGATTATTTGAGCTTAGAAATGTCGGGGTTGGGGATATTTGAGGATAACAAGGGGATAAAGGAGTTGGACTAAAAGCAGTATCGAATTTTCTGTACAGAGTACCTGGACAGATACGTACGCTTCAAAGATTGGTGGAGGAGGAGACGGGGAGGGTAAGGGGGAGTGAGAAGAAGAAGCGGCTGCCTTTCCCGGGGCCGCTTTCCAGCCAGATCCGCCCGCCGTGCAATTCCACAAGGCTTTTCGTGATGGCAAGTCCCAGCCCTGCCCCCCGGGCCTCCTCTGGAATTGCTGCGCCACGAAAGAATTTGTCGAAGATTTTGTCGTGCTCATGGGACGGGATGCCGCAACCGGTGTCGGACACGCAGATCTGCAGGGAATCGTCCGTTCGGACGGTCGTCTCGACCAGCACCTCGCCGCCCGCAGGAGTAAACTTAATCGCGTTGCCGATGAGATTGGTGAGGATGCGGTGCAACTTGTCCCGGTCAGCCCGTAGAAACGGGAGTGAGGCGGGATGATCGGCCTTGACGGTAATGGACCGCTGGCGGGCCATCGGCTGGAAGCTTTCCACGACTTCGATGGCCAGATCTTTGATGGACAGGGGCATGGGCTGGAGGTAATCGTGGCATTTTTCGGGATCTTCGATGCGGGAAAGATCGAGCAGATCGTTGACCATGCGCGTCAACCGTTCCGTGTTCAGCTTGACGCGCGTGAGATAGTAGGATTGCTTCTCCGTGAGTCCGCCGGCCAGCCCATCGAGGATGTTTTCGACATAGCCCTTGATGGACGTCATCGGGGTGCGGAGTTCATGGGACACAATCGACACGAACGCCGACTTCAGGTGGTCGAGTTCCCGGAGCTGTTCATTGGCGGCCCGCAGCTCCCGGTTCACCCGCTCTAATTCCGTCGTGCGCTCAAGGATTTTGGCTTCCAGGCCGACGTTGAGCTCCTCGATCTGGAGTATTTTCCGCCGGAGCTCAACCGAAATCTGCGCCTGCTCCAAATAGACCTCACGGAGTTCCTCGTGCCGGGTGTCGACCACCCGGTCTTGCTCCAAAATCAGGCCTTCCAGCTGCGCGACTTTTTTCCTGAACAGCCGGCTGGAGGCTGCCCACACGGTCAGCGCCGGAAGGAGCGAGAGCCCGAACGACTCGGCCAACGAAAGCGTGGGAAGAAAAAAACGGCAGTAGGCAAACGCCGCCAGCGCAGGGAGCGCACCCGATGCCAGCCACGCGAGGGGTCTGCCTGAATGCGGTGTCCATGTGAACTCCCACTCGCAGCAGGAGTCGCCTTCCGCCATGCACTTGAGATCCTTGACCGTCGCAAGCGGCAGCCCATGCACCTTCTCGGGGACCATGGCCAGGCCGCCTTTAGCTGACTGGCAGACCAGTTCGGCACAGCGTTTCATGTACGGTCCGAACTGTCGGTGGGTCCGTTCCGTAAACTGCAGTTTCAAGACAGCCGACCGGTCGGTGACGGAGCCCACGCTGAAGATCACGGAGTCTTTCGCGTATTTCTGACCGAAATACGGCCACATGCTGTAGATCTGCGACAACGTGAAGGGGCGGCCCAGGATCTGCAGCAGCGGCGAAACGTTCCGTTCCTTCCCCGCATTGAAGTTGAACCGGGGATCCCCGGACAGCACGATGCCGAATTCGCGCATGAAGGACACGAATTCGTATGAGTAACTGTTCCAGGCGTTTCTGAGGAAGTCCTGCGTGACGTGGTAGGTGGGATCAGGGATGCGTTCGTTCAGAAGCCGGCACAAGTCGTCCACGGCCCGGGCGCCGTTTCCCTCCTTTTTCGCCATGCAGTCTTCCAGATAGTCCACGATGGAACGGATGCTGATGCCGCTGACGTCGCGGATCCTGGTTCCATCAGGGTCCACGCCGAAGGGGCGGAACTCCATCAGGCCCTTCTCGAGAATGCGGCGGTCTTTGGGCAGCAGTTCCATCGTCGCGAAGAAGGAACGTCTCTTCGGAGTGCGAATGATATTCTCTGGAGGCGGTAGGCTAGGCTTTTCCTGAGCGTCGTGTCAAGCGTGCGGATGCGCGCGGGGTGGAACAGGCAAGAGGAGCCCCTGCGGATGAGCCGGAGCAGCGTGGTCCGCCCCTGGCCTGGCTATTGGTGGAGGTGTTTCAGGGCGGCGGCGCAGAGGATGATGAAGAGACCGATCACGAGGGCGGCACGCTGGAAGGGGATAGGCTCTTTGAATTGCTCGGCCTTCTCCTCTTCCGAGGCTTCGGCCTTGGGATCTTCCTTGAAGATGATGTTGTAGAGGAACAGGGTCAGAATGCCGAGCACCAGAATCAGTTTCACGAAGAAGATCATGAGGTATTTGGTATGGTGGGGAATTCCTTCCCCTGTCTGCGAGATCACCAGGCGATTAACGTAATGCAGATTGATCCCTCCGGTGAACAGGATGACCACCAGGATGATGCCGACGATTCTGTTGTACCGCTTTTGCAGGCCTTCGGCGATCGGCTTGACAAGTTCGCGCGGAACAACCGT
>Ga0155849_1144_pt1 | contig 15173 bp, 11 predicted proteins | sample RifCSPlowO2_01_FD_107503 | JGI IMG/M metagenome (GOLD analysis project Ga0155849, IMG submission 107503) | Nitrospirae bacterium RIFCSPLOWO2_01_FULL_62_17
TTGATCAGCCCGATTGCCATGGACCAGGGGCTGCGCTTTGCGGTGCGCGAGGGCGGCAAGACCGTCGGCTCCGGCGTCGTCTCCCAGATCCTGGCGTAATCACAACTGCGAAATTTTGAGCGATAAGCGAGGCATCAGACATGCGGGACATTATTTCGATGGCGTGTACGATCTGCAAGCAGCGGAATTACTCGACCACGAAGAATAAGAAGAACGATCCCGATCGGATCGAGCGAAACAAGTACTGCCGGTTTTGCCGGAAGCACCAGCCTCATAAAGAGGTCAAGTAGTCGGGCAAGGGAACCGGCAGAGCGGCTGAGCCGGTTGGAGATGAATTAGGGGCATGGTGTTAATGGCAGCACATCGGTCTCCAAAACCGAGAGTCTGGGTTCAAATCCTAGTGCCCCTGCCACCCAGCGCTTGCGAGGTCACGCGCCCTTTAAATTTGTGGGCGCGCGAGTAACACCGTAGTTGGAGCCTTGAGTTTCAGGAGCATTCGAGAATTTCTATGCTGAAACGGACATGGACTTCAGTCGTCGAATTCGTGAATGACGTCAGAAGTGAATTGAAAAAAGTGTCGTTTCCTACGAATCAGGAAACGATCGGCTCCACGACGGTCGTGATCGTGTTCTGCATCATAATGTCGTTGTATTTGTCGGTCGTGGATGCGTTTCTCGGGTGGTTGGTTGGAAAGGCGATCTAGACGATGGCGGATACGATAGCCAAGCAGTGGTACGTGCTCCATACCTACGCGGGCTTCGAAGGCCGCGTAAAAGCCAGCCTGGTCGAGCGCGCGAATCAAATGGGTCTGCAGGAAAAACTGGGCCAGGTCCTTGTGCCCACCGAGGAAGTCATCGAGATCAAGGACGGCAAGCGCCGGGCTTCCAAGCGCAAGTTCTTCCCCGGCTATGTGCTGGTGGAGCTGGAATCGCCGTTGACCGACGAGACCGTGCAAATGATCAAGGAAACGCCGAAGGTCACGGGGTTTGTCGGGGGCGGAACGCGGCCCGTTCCGTTGACAGGCGAAGAAGCTGAATCGCTGCTCAAGCAGGTGGACACTGGCGGCGCCGCGCCGCGTGAGCAGGTGCGGTTCATCAAGGGCGACAACGTGCGCATCATTGACGGCCCGTTCATGGGATTCAATGCGCTCGTGGATGAGGTCGACGACGTTCATAACCGCGTCAAGGTACTCGTCAGCATCTTCGGGCGGTCCACGCCGGTGGAACTCGGCTTCATGCAAGTGGAGCGAATTTAAGCGACGCGAAGGACTCAGCGGTAAGGAGACGACATGGCGAAGGAAGTACAGACGCAGATTAAATTGCAGATTCCGGCCGGCAAGGCGAATCCGGCCCCTCCGGTCGGGCCGTCGCTCGGCCAGCACGGCGTCAATATCATGGAGTTCTGCAAGCAGTTCAACGCCAGGACGCAGAAGGAAGGCGACAGCATCATCCCGGTAGTCATCACGGTCTACAAGGATCGCAGCTTTACGTTTGTCCTGAAGACGCCGCCGGCCTCCGATCTGCTGAAGAAGGCGGTCGGTGTCATCAAGGGGTCCGGCGTGCCGCACAAGGACAAGGTCGGCACCATCACCAAGGCACAGCTGAAGGAGATCGCGCAGAAGAAGATGGCCGATCTCAACGCGGCCGATCTTGACGGGGCGATGAACATCGTGGCTGGCACGGCGCGCAGCATGGGCATCACGGTTCAGTAGGGGACTGCTCGAAACGGGCGAACGGAACGGGAGTACACGGTATGGGAAAGAAAATGCGGGCGGCTCGCGCAAAGTTTGAGCCGAAACAATACAGCTTGAAGGATGCGGCAGCGCTGGTGAAGCAGACCGCATACGCCAAGTTTGACGAGTCGGTGGATCTGGCGCTCCGGCTTGGCATCGACCCCAAACGTTCCGACCAGATGGTGCGGGGCACGACGGTGTTGCCGCATGGCAGCGGAAAGCAGGTCCGCGTGGTGGTGTTTGCAAAGGGCGAGAAGGAGCAGGAGGCCAGGGCGGCCGGCGCCGATCATGTGGGCGCGGATGATTTGATCGAGAAGATCAAGGGCGGATGGATGGAATTCGATCAGGCGATCTCAACGCCGGATCTGATGGGCGCCGTCGGTAAGCTCGGCAAGGTGTTGGGCCCCAGGGGGCTGATGCCGAATCCCAAGACCGGCACGGTGACTTTTGAAGTGGGCAAGGCGGTTTCCGAGATCCGCAAGGGCCGCGTGGAGTTCAAAACCGAGAAGGCCGGGATCGTGCAGGTGCCGGTGGGGAAAGTCTCGTTCGAGGCGAATAAATTACATGACAATGCGAACGCGATTCTGGAGTCGGTCGTAAAAGCCAGGCCGGCGTCCGTGAAGGGGCGGTACCTGCGCAGCGCCACGCTTTCCAGTACGATGGGGCCGGGGATCAAGCTGGACCCGGTGGCGATTGCAAAACAGTGGGAAGCATAAAGGGGAAATGAGGCGCGAGTTATGAAAAAGGAAGAGAAAGCCACAGCGGTCGCCGAGCTGCACGAGAAGTTCTCACGGGCCAAGCTCGCCGTCATGACGGAATGCTCGGGCCTGCCGGTGAACGACATCACGGAGTTGCGGAAGCAGCTCCGGGGTGCCAAAGCGGAATTCAAGGTTGTGAAGAATACGCTGGCGGCGCGTGCGGTGGATGGGACAACGCTTGTTGAGGCCAAGCCCTACTTCAAAGGGCCGATGGCGCTGATGATCGGGTACGACGACCCGGTCCTGCCGACCAAGATTCTCAGGGACTTTATCAAGGGGGAGAAGCGCGAAGAGAAGATCAAGATTTCGGTCGGCGTGTTGGATGGGAAGCTCGTCCAGGCGGCCCAGATTGCGGCGGTGGCGAGCCTGCCGTCAAAGCCGGTGCTGTTGTCGATGCTGCTCTCCACAATGCAGGGGCCGGTGCGCGGCCTGGTCTATACGTTACACGGAGTAGTGGAGCAATTTGTCAGGGTCTTATCAGCCATTCAGGGAACGAAGAAAGGAGACAGTGATATGTCAGCGACACAGAGCAAGTTGTCAAAGGATGAATTCATCGCGGCGATCGAGGGCATGAGCGTGCTCGAGCTCTCGGAGCTGGTCAAGGGATTGGAAACCCGCTTTGGAGTGACGGCGGCGGCGCCGGTGGCCGTGGCGGCAGCGCCCGCGACCGGCGGCGCGGCGGCGGCGGCTGAGGAGAAGACGTCGTTTGACGTCATTCTCGCCAGCGCACCGGCGGACAAGAAAATCCAGATCATCAAAGTCGTGCGGGAGCTGACGAGCCTCGGCCTGAAGGAAGCGAAAGACCTGGTCGAGGGTGCGCCGAAGCCGGTCAAGACCGGTGTGGCGAAGGAAGAATCCGACACGATGAAGAAGAAGCTCGAAGAGAGCGGCGCGAAAGTCGAAATCAAGTAAACCGATCAGACCCGGGGCGCGTGCAAACTGACGGACTCCCGTTTGAAGGAACGGGTGTCTGGCGTGTGGCGATCACCGTGGGAGGGGCGTAACGATGTCGAGTTCGACTGTCAATGGAATGTTCGAGCGGCTGGATTTTTCCAAGATCCGGACCAACATCGACATTCCCGATCTGATCGAAATCCAGAAACGGTCGTATGAGCAGTTCCTGCAGATGGAGTGCGAGGCGAACCGGCGTGAGGACAAGGGGCTCCAGGCTGCGCTGAGCAGCGTGTTTCCAATCGCGGATTACAATAATACGGCGGAGCTGGAGTTTGTCAGCTACGTGCTCGGGACGCCGAAGTACGACGTGCGGGAATGTCTCGAGCAGGGCATGACGTATGCCGTTCCGCTGAAGCTCAGGATCCGCCTCGTCGTCAAGGACAAGGAGGATAAGAGCCCCAAGAAAAAGGTCCTCGACGTCCGCGAGCAGGAGGTGTATGTCGGCGAATTGCCGCTGATGACCGAGCGCGGCACGTTCATTGTCAATGGAACGGAGCGTGTGGTGGTCAGCCAGCTCCACCGGTCTCCGGGCGCGTTCTTTACGCACGATAAGGGACGGACGCACGCGAGCGGCAAGGTGCTCTATTCGGCCCGCATCATTCCCTATCGCGGTTCCTGGCTCGACTTTGAGTTCGATGCCCGCGATATTCTCTACGTCCGGATCGACCGGCGGCGCAAGATGCCGGCGACGATTCTCCTCAAAGCGTTCGGCTTCTCCGCGGACGATCTCCTGAAAATGTATTATCCGGTCGAGGAGATTCACGTCTCGAAGGGAAAGTTCTTCCGCAAGCTGGACCCTGACGTGCATCACGGCCTGCGATGCCCCATCGAAGTGACGGAAAAGGGAAGCAAGGAAACGATTGTCCGGGAAGGGGCGAAACTCACCAAGGCGCTGATTACGCGTGTCAAGGCAGCCGGCATTAAAGAAGTTCCGGTTGACCCGACGGAATTGGTGGGACGGGCCGCGCTGACCGAGGTGGCCGATCCCAAGGGGAAGGACAAGATCGTCGAGAGAAATGCCAGGTTGACGCCGGCTATGCTCGAGAGAATTGCTGAAAACCACGTTGAGAGTTTCAAGGTCATTTACCTGGATACTGCCACAGCGACGCCGGTGATTCTCGATACGCTGGAGATGGAGCGGATCGGCTCGAAAGAAGAGGCGATGGTCGAGATTTACAAGCGTCTCCGGCCCGGCGAGACGCCGTCCATCGAGACCGCCCGCGTGCTGTTCGACAATCTCTTCTTCAGCTCCAAGCGATACGACCTGTCTCCGGTCGGCCGGTTGAAGCTCAATAAGAAGCTGGGACTGGATTTTCCGCTGGAGCAGCGGACGCTGACGGCGCAGGATATCGTTGAGGTGATCCGTTACCTCGTCAACCTCAAGCTGGGCAAGGGCGAGATCGACGACATTGATCATCTGGGCAACCGCCGGGTCCGGTCGGTCGGGGAGTTGCTGGAAAATCAATTCCGGCTGGGGCTGGTCCGGATGGAGCGCAGCATCAAGGAGCGGATGAATCTTCTCGACATGGAGACGGTGCTGCCGCACGATCTGATCAATGCAAAGCCGGTCGTGGCTGCGATCAAGGAATTTTTCAGCAGCAGCCAGCTTTCACAGTTCATGGACCAAACCAATCCGCTGGCCGAAATCACGCACAAGCGCCGGCTGTCCGCGCTGGGTCCGGGCGGGTTGACGCGGGAGCGTGCGGGGTTCGAAGTGCGCGACGTGCACCCGTCGCATTACAGCCGTATCTGCCCGATCGAGACGCCGGAAGGACCGAATATCGGATTGATCACGTCGCTGGCGACCTACGCGCGGATCAACGAGTTCGGATTTATCGAGGCACCGTACCGGAAAGTGAAGAAGGGCAAGGTGACGGACGAGATCGAATACCTCTCGGCGATCGAAGGCGAGCGGTATTACATCGCGCAGGCAAACTCGAAACTTGACGGGTCGGATCGGTTGATATCGGAAACGGTGTCGGCGCGCTATGGCGGTGAGTTCGTCACCACGACGCCGGATAAAATCGAGTACATGGACGTGTCGCCGAAGCAGGTGGTCAGCGTCGCCACGGCATTGGTGCCGTTTCTGGAACATGATGACGCCAACCGGGCGCTCATGGGCTCCAACATGCAACGGCAGGCTGTGCCCCTGGTTCGCACGGAGGCGCCGCTGGTGGGGACCGGCATGGAAGCGGTCGTGGCCCGGGACTCCGGGTATGTGGTGCAGGCCAAGCGGAGCGGCGTGGTGGAGAGCGTGGACGCCACCAAGATCGTCGTACGGGCCGACCCGCGTAAGGGGGAGAGCGGGCGCCGGCGGGATTCACTGCTCGATGTGTACGATCTGGTGAAGTTCCAGCGTTCAAACCAGAACACGTGTATCACGCAGAAACCGGTCGTGCAGGTCGGCCAGCCGGTCAAGCGGGGGCAGGTGTTGGCCGACGGGCCGGCCATGGATCACGGAGAACTGGCGCTGGGGCAGAACGTGCTGGTCGCGTTTATGCCATGGGGCGGATACAACTTCGAAGACGCCATCCTCATCAATGAGAATCTCGTCCGCGAAGACGTCTTTACCTCGATCCACATCGAGGAGTTTGAAGTCGAAGCGCGTGATACCAAGCTGGGCAAGGAGGACATCACGCGCGATATCCCGAACATCGGTGAGGAGGCGCTCCGCAATCTGGACGAGAGCGGCATCATCCGCATCGGCGCAGAAGTGAAGCCGGGCGACATTCTCGTCGGCAAGGTGACGCCCAAGGGCGAGACTCAGCTGACGCCGGAAGAGAAGCTGCTGCGGGCGATCTTCGGCGAGAAAGCCGGGGATGTGAAGGATACCTCCTTACAAGTACCGCCCGGAGTGGAAGGGATCGTCGTGGATGTCAAGATTTTCTCCCGCAAGGGGAGCGATCGGGACGAGCGATCCAAGAGCATCGAGAACGAAGATGTCCTCAAGATGCAGCGCGATCACCAGGATGAGTTGCGCATCATCGAGGAGGAGAAAAACAAGAAAGTCCGTAAGCTGCTTTTGGGCAAGGTGGTCGGCCGGGATCTGATGGACCCCGACGGCGGCGATGTCATTCTCAAGAAGAAGGGCAAGCTGACGGCCGAGATCCTCAAGAAACTGTCCGATGAGCACATCCGCCACATTATTCTCAGCGATCCGGAAGAGCAGAAGTCGCTGGAGGATATCGAGCGGCATGCCAAGGAGCAGAGCGAGATTCTCCAGACGCTCTACGATGAAAAAGTCGGACGTCTGAAGCGCGGCGATGAGTTGCCTCCCGGCGTGCTCAAGCTGGTCAAGGTCTACATCGCGATGAAGCGGAAGCTGTCGGTCGGCGACAAGATGGCGGGCCGGCACGGGAACAAAGGCGTGGTCTCCCGGATCGTACCGGAAGAGGACATGCCCTATCTGCCGGATGGAACGCCGGTGGGGATCGTGCTGAACCCCCTCGGGGTGCCATCGCGTATGAACGTCGGGCAGATTCTGGAGATTCACCTGGGGTGGGCGGCCCAGGTCCTGGGGCTGCATGTGGCCAGCCCTGTATTCGACGGGGCGTCCGAGAAGGAAATCAAGGAACTGCTGAAGAAAGCCAAGTTGCCGACGAGCGGGCAGTCGGTTGTCTATGACGGCCGGACGGGCGAGGCATTCCGCAGCCCGGTGACGGTCGGCCACATGTACATGCTGAAATTGCATCACCTGGTCGACGATAAAATCCATGCCCGGTCGATCGGGCCCTATTCGCTGGTCACGCAGCAGCCGCTGGGCGGCAAGGCGCAATTCGGCGGCCAGCGACTCGGCGAGATGGAAGTGTGGGCTCTGCAGGCTTACGGGGCGGCGTCGACATTGCAGGAGTTCCTCACCGTCAAGTCGGACGATGTGCCGGGCCGGTCGCGGATGTACGAGGCGATTGTGAAGGGCGAGAATTTCCTTGAGCCGGGCCTGCCGGAATCCTTCAACGTACTGGTGAAGGAACTGCAGAGTCTTGGGCTCGACGTTGAGCTGATCAAGGGGAAAGACTAACCGGTCGCCGGTGCCGCCTTGGCGGCAACCGCAAGGGAGGGTATCACCTTGGAAGGAATCTATACACTGTTCGAGAAGCCGCGCGACTCCGTGTCGTTTGATGCCATGCGCATCCGCATCGCATCGCCGGACAAGATACGGTCGTGGTCGTACGGCGAAGTCAAGAAGCCGGAGACCATCAACTATCGCTCGTTCAAGCCTGAAAAGGACGGGCTGTTTTGCGCCAAGATTTTCGGTCCGATCAAGGACTGGGAGTGCAATTGCGGCAAATACAAACGGATGAAGCACCGCGGTATTGTCTGTGACAAGTGCGGGGTCGAGGTGATTCAGTCCAAGGTTCGCCGTGAGCGGATGGGGCACATCGAATTGGCCGCGCCGGTCGCGCACATCTGGTTTCTGAAGGGCGTACCCTCGCGCATCGGCACGTTGCTGGACATGAGCCTCAAGCATCTCGAGAAGGTGCTGTATTTCGAAAGCTACGTGGTCGTGGATTCGGGCGGCATCAAGGGGCTCAAGGAGCAGGATCTGCTGGCCGAGGACAGGCTCCGGGAGTTGCAGGCCGAACATGGGTCCAGTGCGTTCAAGGCGGGGATCGGTGCGGAGGCTATTCGCGAACTGCTCCGGAAAGTGGACATCGATGCGGAGTGGAGCGACCAGCAGGTGAGATCGAAAGAGACAACGTCAGCCACGGTCAAGAAAAAGATCTCGAAGCGCCTGAAAGTGCTCGAAGCCTTCCGCCGGTCCGGCAACAAGCCCGAGTGGATGGTGATGGATGTGATTCCGGTGCTGCCGCCGGAGCTGCGTCCGCTTGTTCCGCTTGACGGCGGGCGGTTTGCAACGTCGGACCTGAACGATCTCTACCGGCGAGTCATCAACCGCAACAACCGGCTGAAGCGATTGATGGAACTGCGGGCTCCCGGCGTGATCATCCGCAATGAAATGCGGATGCTGCAGGAAGCGGTGGACGCGCTGTTCGACAACGGACGTCGCGGCCGGGCGATCCGTGGCCCCAACAAGCGGCCGCTGAAATCCTTGAGTGACATGCTGAAAGGCAAGCAGGGGCGGTTCCGGCAGAACCTGCTCGGCAAACGGGTGGATTATTCAGGGCGTTCCGTCATCGTGGTCGGTCCGGAGCTTCGCCTCAACCAGTGCGGATTGCCCAAAAAGATGGCGCTCGAACTGTTCAAGCCGTTCATTTTTCACAAGCTGGAAGAACGCGGCGCCGCCACGACGATCAAGAGCGCCAAGAGGCTGGTCGAAAAAGAGCGGCCCGAGGTCTGGGATGTGCTCGACGAAGTCATCCGCGAGCATCCGGTTCTGCTGAACCGTGCGCCGACACTCCACCGGCTCGGCATTCAGGCCTTCGATCCCGTGCTGGTCGAAGGGAAAGCCATCCGGCTGCATCCGCTGGTCTGCGCGGCGTTCAACGCGGACTTCGACGGTGACCAGATGGCGGTGCACGTGCCGTTGTCGGCGGAGGCGCAGGTCGAGGCCCGTGTCCTGATGATGTCGATCAATAATGTGCTGTCGCCGGCCAACGGCCGTCCGATCGCCGTCCCGTCACAGGATATGGTCCTCGGTTGCTACTGGCTGACCAAGGAGCGGGCAGGCTCGAAAGGCGAAGGCAAGGTGTTCTCCTCGCCGCAGGAAGTGCGCAGCGCCTATGACTCCGGGGAGGTGGAAGAGCACGCCAAGATCAAAGTGCGGATCAACGGCGCTTTGGTGGCCACGACCTGCGGGCGGGTGCTGCTGGGCGAAATTCTTCCGCCGTCGGTTCCGTTTTCGTATGCCAACCAGTTGATGACCAAGAAGGAAATGACCAAGCTCATCGACTCGGTGTATCGCCAGGCCGGGCACCGGGATACCGTGATGCTGCTGGATCGTATCAAGGACATCGGATTCGCCTATGCGACGAAGGCCGGCGTCTCAATTTGTATCGACAACATGCACATTCCGGCGAAGAAGGAAAGTCTGATCTCGAAGGCGCAGGGCGAGGTCAATGAAATCGAGAAGCAGTATGGCGAAGGGTTGATCACGAACGGCGAGCGGTACAACAAGGTGATCGACATTTGGGCGCATGTGACCGAGCAGGTTGCCAACGAGATGATGAAGGAGCTGGGGGCCAGCGGCGACGCGCGTGCTTCGGAAGCCTTCAATCCGATTTTCATGATGGCCGATTCGGGCGCGCGGGGCAGTTCCCAGCAGATCCGGCAGCTCGGGGGGATGCGCGGATTGATGGCAAAGCCGTCCGGCGAGATCATCGAAACGCCGATCACGGCGAATTTCCGCGAAGGGCTGACCGTACTGCAGTACTTCATTTCAACGCACGGAGCCAGAAAGGGATTGGCTGACACCGCGTTGAAGACCGCCAACTCCGGTTATCTGACGCGACGCTTAGTGGACATATCTCAAGACGTCATCATTAATGAGGACGATTGCGGGACGGTGGACGGCATTGAGGTGACCGCGCTGATCGAGGGTGGTGAAATCATCCAGCCCATCGAGGAGCGTATCCTGGGGCGGCTGTCGGCTGAGGATGTGCACGATCCGTTGACGGGCGAGATCATTGTCAAAGCGAACGAGGAAATCGACGAGGAGCGTACCAAGGGCATCGTTGAAGCCGGCGTGGACCGGGTCAAGATCCGGTCGGTGCTGACCTGTCAGTCGCGTCGCGGGGTCTGCATGAAGTGCTACGGACGTGATTTGGCGAGGGGGCGGCTGGTCGAGCGAGGCGAGCCGGTTGGTGTCATTGCTGCGCAATCCATTGGTGAGCCGGGTACGCAGTTGACCATGAGAACCTTCCATATCGGCGGAACGGCCAGCAAAGTTGTCGAACAGACGGTGTTGGAAGCCAAGCATGCCGGCAGTCTTCGCTTCATGAGTTTCGATGCCAAGAAAAACGCCGATCTCCACAACGGCGGGATCGCAGTCAGAAACAAAGAAGGCGAGTGGGTGGTGATGAATCGCAATGCCAAAATTGCGATCTACGACGAGAACGGACGGGAACGCGAAAAGTATCCGGTGGTGTATGGGGCGAAGATCAAGATCAAGGACGGCGATAAAGTCGCGATCGGCCAGAAATTGGTGGAGTGGGATCCCTACTCGCTCTCGATTCTGACGGAAGTCGGCGGAAGGATCGCCTTCGGAGACATCCTCGAAGGTGTGACGATGAAAGAGGAGTTCGACGAGGTGACCGGGTTGTCCCGAAAGGTAGTCATCGAGCACCCAGGTGCGACGCTCCGTCCGCGCATTTCCATCAAGGACGAGGGTGGAAAGACCTCCAAGGTATCGGCGGTTGGTTCAGTGGCCCGCTACCTGTTGCCGGTGGGCTCGCATATATTCGTCGAGAAGGGGGCGATTGTTCACCCTGGAGATGTGCTGGCGAAAATTCCTCGAGAAACGACCAAGACGAAGGACATTACAGGCGGTCTGCCTCGCGTGGCCGAGTTGTTTGAAGCAAGAAAGCCCAAGGAGCAGGCCGTCATCAGCGAGATTGACGGTGAAGTTTCCTACGGCGGGTTCGTCAAGGGCATGAGAAAAGTGGTGGTCGATAATAAAGTGGGGGATGCGAAGGAGTATTTCATCCCCAAGGGCAAACACGTCAATGTGCACGAGGGTGACTGGGTGCGTGCGGGAGAACCGTTGATGGATGGGTCCGCCAATCCGCACGACATCCTTGACGTGCTCGGTCCGAAGGAGTTGCAGAAGTATCTGGTGGATGAAGTGCAGGATGTCTACCGGCTACAGGGCGTTTCAATCAATGACAAGCACATTGAGATTATCGTGCGGCAGATGCTTCGCAAGGTGCGGATCGAAGATCCCGGCGATACGGAGTTTTTGCCCGGCAGTCAGGTGAATAAGTTTGTGTTCGAGGACGAGAATGAGCGCGTGCTGGCCAAGGGCGGGAAGCCGGCGCTGGGCAAGCCCGTGCTCCTCGGTATTACGAAGGCTGCATTGACGACGGACAGCTTTATTTCAGCGGCGTCGTTCCAGGAGACGACACGCGTGTTGACCGAAGCGGCGATCAATGGCCGCGAGGACAACTTGATGGGTCTGAAGGAAAACGTCATTGTCGGACGCCTCATACCGGCCGGGACCGGTTTTGACGAGTACCGGGACACGTTTGTGATCAGTCCCAAAGAGGACGTGCCGGCTGCATTGGAGAGCGAGACCGTGGGAATCGCGCACGAAAGTGCGTCGAGTGGAGAGGTTGCCGGCGGATAATGCCCCGCGCGAAGTAGCTCCTTGACAGGGAGAAGCTTCCTCTTTATAATCCAACGGCTTTGCACTTTTTATCGGATTCGAAGCGAGGAAGAAGGGAATCGAGTTGAGACATGCCAACGATTAATCAGCTTGTGCGTCACGGGCGGGTGTTGGCGCAGGGAAAAACCAAGAGTCCTGCGCTCAAGCGGTGTCCGCAGAAGCGGGGTGTCTGTGTCCGGGTGTATACCTCTACGCCGAAGAAGCCGAATTCGGCGATCAGAAAAGTGGCGCGCGTGCGTCTCACGAACGGTATGGAAGTGACCACGTATATTCCGGGGGTCGGGCACAATCTGCAAGAGCATTCAATTGTGCTGGTCCGTGGTGGCCGTGTGAAGGACCTCCCCGGCGTACGGTACCACATTGTGCGGGGAACGCTGGACGCGGCCGGGGTTGCCAACCGCAAGCAAGGCCGTTCGAAGTACGGAGCCAAGCGGCCGAAGTAACCGGGACGAAGCAATACTCTCTGGGGCTGATCGATGCCGAGACATCAAATATTTGGACAGCGTGAGGTGCAGGCGGACGCGCGTTATCACGACAAGTTGGTGACCAAGTTCATCAATGTCCTGATGTCGAGCGGAAAGAAGAGCACGGCCGAGCGCGTGTGTTACGGGGCGTTTGATCTCGTTCAGGAAAAAACCGGTGGCGATCCGCTGAAAGTGTTTCGCGCTGCGGTCGACAACGTCAAGCCTGTCGTCGAGGTGAAGTCGCGCCGGGTGGGCGGGGCCTCCTATCAGGTGCCGGTTGAGATTCGGCCGGTGCGTCGCATGGCGCTCGCGCTGCGTTGGCTTGCGGAATACTCGAAGGCGCGCGGCGGGAAAAGCATGCGTGAGAAGCTGGCCGGGGAATTGCTCGATGCCGCCAATAACACGGGCGCATCGGTGAAAAAGCGGGAAGACGTGCATCGCATGGCTGAGGCCAACAAAGCTTTCGCGCATTATCGCTGGTAGCGTCGTTTCTCTCGTGCTGCAGTTGGGACACGCTGCGCATGCATCGGGGGGTCCTGAGCGATGCAGCGAAGCAGTGGCTCGACGTTGCAGCATCGTTGTTTTTTGAGGCTTGAATAGAGACTGGAAATGGCAAGGCAGACTCCATTAGAACGGACGCGGAATATCGGCATCATGGCGCATATTGATGCCGGTAAGACGACGACCACGGAGCGCATCCTGTACTACACCGGGGTATCGCACCGGATGGGCGAGGTCCACGATGGCGCGGCCACCATGGACTGGATGGAGCAGGAGCGTGAGCGCGGCATCACGATCACGGCGGCTGCGACGACCTGTTTCTGGAAGGATCATCGCGTCAATATTATCGATACGCCGGGACACGTGGATTTTACGATTGAGGTCGAGCGCTCCCTGCGGGTGCTGGACGGAGCCGTGGCGGTGTTTGATTCCGTGCAGGGTGTTGAGCCTCAGTCGGAAACGGTTTGGCGCCAGGCGGATAAGTACAGCGTGCCGCGGATCGCGTTCATGAATAAAATGGACCGGATTGGCGCGGATTTTTATGCCGGTGTGAAATCGATGGTAGACCGGCTTGGCGCAAATCCCGTCCCGATCCAATTGCCGGTTGGCCGTGAGGCGGAGTTCCGCGGATCCGTCGATCTTGTGACAATGAAGGCTTATTTGTACGACGACGAAACGCTCGGCGCGAAGTATGTGGTCGAGGATATTCCGGCCGCGATGACTGATTTGGCCAAGGAGTATCGTGAGAAAATGCTCGATGCCGTGGCCGAATTCGACGAACAGACGATGGAAAAGTATCTGAACGGCCAGTCGCTCTCAATTGAGGAAGTCAAGCGGGCGATTCGAGCCGGTACGATCTCAATGAAGATTACGCCGGTCCTCTGCGGGTCGGCGTTCAAGAACAAGGGTGTGCAGCAGCTGCTCGACGGCGTCGTGGAGTATTTGCCCTCACCGCTCGATATTCCGCCGGTGGTTGGCATCGAGCCGGGGACCGATAAGGAAGTGAAGCGATCGGCGAACGACAGTGAGCCGTTTGCCGCGCTGGCTTTTAAAATCATGACGGATCCGTTTGCCGGGCAGCTCACGTTCTTCCGGGTGTATTCCGGAACCCTCAAGACCGGAACGGCCGTGCTCAATATCACGAAGGGTACGAAGGAGCGGATCGGCCGGCTGCTGAAAATGCATGCGAATAAGCGGGAAGAAATTGATACGGTCTATGCCGGCGATATTGCAGCTGCCGTCGGTCTTCGTGGAGCGACGACCGGTGATACGTTGAGCGATGAGAAGCACCAGGTGTTACTCGAGGTCATGAAGTTTCCCGAGCCGGTCATTGCCATGGCCATTGAGCCGAAAACCAAGCCGGATCAGGAAAAGATGGCGGTGGGGCTGCAGAAGCTGGCGCAGGAAGATCCATCGTTCCGCGTGCGGACGGACGAGGAAACGGGGCAGACGATCATCGCGGGCATGGGCGAGTTGCATCTGGAGATCATCGTGGATCGCCTGTTCCGCGAATTTAAGGTGGAGGCCAATGTCGGCAAGCCCGAGGTGGCCTACCGGGAGACGATTCGGAGGCTGGCTGAGGCGGAAGGCAAGTACATCAAGCAGACCGGCGGGCGAGGCCAGTACGGGCATGCGGTGATCACGGTTGAGCCGCTTGAGGCCGGCAAGGGTTTTGAGTTCGTGAACGATATTGTCGGAGGTTCTATCCCCCGCGAGTTTATCCCGGCAATTGAGAAGGGCATCAAGGAGCGGATGGAAACGGGTGTGCTGGCTGGTTATCCGGTCCGTGATGTTCGCGTGACCCTGACGGACGGCTCCTATCACGATGTCGACTCCAATGAAATGGCCTTCAAAATAGCCGGGTCCATGGCGTTTCAGGATGCCTGCAAGCGGGCCGATCCGGTGCTGCTCGAGCCGATCATGAAAGTGGAAGTGCTCGTGCCGCAGGAATTCATGGGCGACGTGATCGGCAATCTCAACGGACGGCGCGGCAAGATCCACGGCATGAAAGTGCGTGCCGGTTCGCAGGCGATCGATGCGGCTGTTCCGCTGAGCGCCATGTTCGGCTACTCGACGGATTTGCGGTCGCGCACGCAAGGTCGCGCGACGTACAGCATGGAATTTGACCACTATGAGCAGGTGCCCAGGCAGATTGCGGAAGAAATTATCGCCAAAAATAGAGGCGAATAGGAATCTAATTAAGGAGCTGAGCCATGGCGAAGGGCAAGTATGAGCGGCGCAAGCCGCATGTGAACATCGGGACGATCGGGCACGTGGACCACGGCAAGACGACGTTAACCTCGGCGTTGACGAAGATCTGCTCGGACAAGGGCCTGGCGACCTTCATCAGCTACGACCAGGTGGCCAAGGCCAGCGAGAGCCAGGGCCGGCGCGATGCGACCAAGATCATGACGATCGCCATCAGCCACGTGGAATACGAGACCGAGAAGCGGCACTATGCCCACGTGGACTGCCCGGGCCAC
>Ga0155849_1147_pt1 | contig 14989 bp, 13 predicted proteins | sample RifCSPlowO2_01_FD_107503 | JGI IMG/M metagenome (GOLD analysis project Ga0155849, IMG submission 107503) | Nitrospirae bacterium RIFCSPLOWO2_01_FULL_62_17
AAGAAAACCTGCAGCGACACGTCTGCGTCATCACCGGCTATGCCCGCACCACCGACGCCGGCATGTTCCCCGGTTTGCAGTGGACGGTGCTGTTGCGAAGCGACAAGGACGACTTGGTGGCGCCGATCCGGAGCGTGCTCTGGAAGTTGGCAGCCGCCTGGATCCTCGTCTGGCTGCCGATGTTCGGATTTTTGTTCTGGTCCACGACACGCCTCAGGAAAGAACAGGCACAGACACATGAGGAACGCGCCCATGCTGCCGCCGCCGAAGCGAACTACCGCCTGCTGGTCGAGCAGGCCCGGGATGTCATCTACCGAACCGACGCGCAGGGACGGTTTACCTTCGTCAATCCGACCGCAAGCCGCATCATGGGGTATTTCGAGCAGGAACTGCTCGGCCGGCGGTTTGTCGAACTGATCCGTCCGGACGCGCGCGAGGCCGCCGAACGATTCTACGGCCGGCAGCTCGTACGCAAAACGCCCAGCACTTACTATGAGTTTCCCGCCTTGACCAAGAATGGCGAGGAAATCTGGTTCGGCCAGAACGTCCAGGTATTGCTTGAAAACGGCCAGGTGGCCGGCTTTCATGCCGTGGCCCGGGACATCACCGAGCGCAAGTGGGCGGAAGAGGCAATTCATCTGGCAAAGGAATTTTCTGAAGGGATCATTCATAGCAGCATGGACGGAATCCTGGCGTTCGATCGTCATTGCCGCTATACCGTTTGGAATCCAGGGATGGAGCGCATATCCGGTGTCAGTAAGGAGCAGACGCTTGGCAAATGCGCGTTTGTTGTCTTTCCTTTTTTAAAGACAACCGGTGAAGACAAGTATTTCCTCGACACACTCGCCGGGAAAACCGTTGTGGCCACGGACCGGCCCTATGTTGTGCCGGAGACCGGCCGACAAGGTTTTTTCGAAGGCCACTACTCTCCCTTATACGGCAAATTGGGCGAAGTAACCGGGGGGCTGGTCATTGTCCGGGACATCACCGAACGCAAGCGGGCGGAGCAGGCACTGCAGAAATCGCAGCGGAGATATAAGGAACTTGTGCTCTCCGTTGATGGAATCGTATGGGAAGCAGACGCGAATACCTTCAAGTTTTCCTTCGTCAGCCCACAAGCCGAGCGCATTCTCGGCTATCCGATCGAACGCTGGCTCACGGAATCGAACTTCTGGACCGATCACGTTTATCGGGAGGATCGGGAATGGGTCACAGACTTCTGCATGCGAGCGACCCGAGAAAAAAAGGATCATGAGTTCCAATATCGCATGACGGCAGCTGATGACCGCCTAGTGTGGCTGCATGATTTTGTTACCGTGGTGGTCGAGAACGATCAACCCGTGAAGCTGCGGGGCTTTATGGTGGACATCACCGAGCGCAAGCGGGAGGAAAAAATCCTGCAGGCGCTGCTGGAAGGGACGGCCTCAGTGACGGGGGAGCAGTTCTTCCCGGCTCTTGTTAGAGCTCTTGCCGGAGCGTTGGGAGTCCGGCACGCTTTCGTCACGGAGTTGCTCGGAGATGAGCGGCCCAGGCTCCGGATTTTGGTGATCTGGTCCGGCGACCGGCTCGGAAACCCGGCCGAGTATGATCTTGCTCGCACGCCTTGTGAGAACGTCATCAAACTGGGCGAAGCCTACTACCAGCATTCGGTGCAGGAACTCTTCCCTGAGGACAAGGATCTGGTCGCCTTCGGAGCAGTGAGTTACCTCGGGATTGCGCTGACGGACAGCTCCGGCAAAACGATCGGGCATCTGTGCATTTTGGACGACAGGCCGCTCCCGGACGAGCACCGTCTCACTCCGCTCCTCAAGGTGTTCGCCTCGCGGGCCGCGGCGGAACTTGAGCGCAAACGGGTGGATGAGGCGCTTCGGGAAAGCGAAATGCAAATGCGGCTGTTCATGGAGGCAACTACGGACTGCATCTGGAACTGGGATGTGGCAGCCGCCCGCGTCACGCGCAACGTCGGCTTCGAAAGATTGTTCGGTTATGCGGCGGAGGACATCGCTCCGACCATCGACTGGTGGGCAGAGCGGCTCCATCCAGATGACCGGGAGAGAGTGTGGGCCAGGTACGAGGATGCGGTTGCGAGCGGTCGCACGACCTGTTCTTATGAATACCGGTTTCGTCGCCGGGACGGCTCCTATGCCGTCGTCAACGACCACGTCTTCATCGTGCGGGACGGCACCGGAAAGGTCGTGCGTGCGCTCGGCGCGATGACGGACATCACCAACCGCAAACGGGCGGAAGAACAGCTCACGCATAGCCGTGATCTGCTCAAGTCCTTCGTGGAGCACACGCCTGCCGCCGTGGCAATGCTTGACAAAAATCTGCGCTATGTGGCCGTCAGCCGGCGTTGGCTTCGGGATTACCACCTTGGCGATCAGGATTTAATCGGGCGGCATCATTACGATGTCTTCCCGGAAATCCGGGGAATGAAAGAATGGCAGGAGATCCACCGGCGCTGTCTGGCCGGCACGGTGGAGCGACGGGAGGAAGACCGTTTCGTGCGAGACGACGGGAACGAGGACTGGCTTCGATGGGAAGTGCGCCCATGGCACGATGAAGCCGGCGACATCGGCGGCATCATCATGTTCACCGAGGACATCACCGAGCGCAAGCGGGCGGAGGAGGACCAGAAGCGGCTGGTCGGGGAACTGGCAGAATCCCGGAACCGCTTCGAGATGTTCTTCCGCCAGACTCCATCCGCGATCTCGATCACGACAGTCAAGGACGGGCGGTTTCTTGATGTGAATAAGCAGGCTGAGCTCCTGACAGGATACTCGCGGGAAGAACTGATCGGCCATACGACGCTGGGGATGAACTTGTATGTTGCCCCGGCCGACCGGGCCGGCATTGTGCAAAAACTAAATAAGACAGGCTTGCTCACCGACCTGGAGAGGCAAATCCGGACCAAGTCCGGCGAGATCCGCACGGCCGTCTTCTCCCTAGTGCCCATTCAGATGGGCTCCGAGCCCTGCCTGCTCTCCATCGCGCACGACATCACCGAGCGTAAGCGGGCGGAGTCATTACTGGCCGGGGAAAAGCACATTCTGGAAATGATCTCTTCCGACGCGACGCTCTCGACCGTGCTGGAGTCCATCGTCCGCCTGGTGGAGGAACAACGGCCCGGGATGCTGTGTTCCATCCTGCTCCTCGACACGAGCGGAAAAACTCTGCGTCACGGCGTGGCGCCGAGCTTGCCTCCGAGCTATGTCCAGGCAGTCGACGGCATTGCGATCGGCCCCACCGCCGGATCATGCGGGACGGCGGCGTTTCTGGAGAAACCGGTCATCGTATCCGACATCTCTTCCGATCCGCTCTGGGCAACGTGCCGCGCCCTGGCATTGCCGCACGGGTTGCAAGCCTGCTGGTCCACGCCGATTTTCTCGTCTGACAAACTGGTGCTCGGCACATTTGCCCAGTACCATCAGGTTCCCAAGAGCCCGACGGCCGCTGATCTCCATCTCGTTGAACGCTTTTGCGATCTCGCCGGCATCGCGATCGAGCGCGCCCGCGCCGAAGAGGTGCTGCGAACCGCCAACCAGGCGCTCCGGACCCTGTCCCGGCAATTGCTGCAGGTCCAGGAGGAGGATCGCCGCGCGATCGCCCGCGACCTGCACGATGAAATCGGGCAATCCCTGACGGCGATCAAGCTGAACGTGGAACGCGCGCAGCGGACCTCGGATCATGCCGCCAGAGACAGAATTATGAAAGACTGCGTCCAGATCACCGACAGCGTGCTGAACCAGGTCCGCAACCTCTCACTTGACCTGCACCCTTCGATCCTCGACGATCTGGGGCTGGGTTATGCGTTGAAGTGGTACGCCGACCGCCAGGCTGAGCGGGCGGGATTGAAAGTGGAGGTGACGGCCGATCCGTCCGGGCCGCGCCTGCCTCAGGACATTGAAATCGCCTGTTTTCGAATCGCCCAGGAAGCCCTGACCAACGTCGTGCGGCACGCGCAAGCCAGCCGGGCCAGTGTCACGCTGAAACGAGGGGCGACCAATGTGGAACTCTCCATCCTGGACGACGGAATCGGATTCGTCATGAATGAGGTCTCCTGGACGGCCGGCGGCGTGGATAGCGTCGGGCTGACCAGTATGCAGGAGCGCGCGAAGCTCCTCGGTGGCGCGGTCAAGATTACGTCGGTGCTCGGGCAAGGAACCGCAGTAATCGCCATGGTGCCGTTGCCGCTCACCTCTACCGTTGACACGCCGACAAAAGAGGTATCACGGTCGTGAGTCCCCTTCGCGTCCTCCTCGCCGAAGATCACACGCTTGTCCGCGCCGGCATTCGCGCCTTATTGGAAAGCCTGGAGGGCATCGAAGTGGTCGCCGAGGCAGCCGACGGCCGGGAAGCCCTGCGGCTGGTGAAGGCACACTCTCCCGACATCCTGCTGATGGACATCACGATGAAAGAGATGAACGGGCTGGAGGCGGCGGCCCGACTCGCCAAAGAACGCCCGGCTACCCGCGTCATTATCCTGTCCATGCACGCAGACCAAATCTATGTGCGCCAGGCCTTGCAGGCCGGTGCAGCGGGCTACCTTCTCAAAGGTGCGGACCTGGCTGAATTGGAACTGGCACTCAAGGCTGTCATGCGCGGCGACACCTATCTCAGCCCGTCGATTTCCAAGGACCTCGTCGGCAACCTGCTGAACGGCAAGACGCCGGCACTCAATCCGCTGGACGAGCTCACCCCCCGCCAGAGGGAAATCCTGCAGTTGATCGCGGAAGGCCGGACAACCAAGGAGATCGCCAGCCGGCTGGATCTCGGCATCAAGACGGTCGAAACCCATCGGGCTCAGTTGATGGAACGTCTGGATATCCACGACGTGGCCGGTCTCGTAAAATTCGCCATCCGCGCCGGTCTCACCCAAGCCGACAAATAGCCCACAACCTCGTTTTTTCTTGCCTTTCCGAGGGTTATTTCCCTCGTATCTCAGGGATTCCCTGATACGGCTCTGAGCGCTCCTGTGCCATGATCGCCCCCTCATTAACCGGAAACTTTCAGCTATGAACCAGCAAAGAGCCTCCGATCTGCATATCCGCACGTTGATGGTGGACGACCATGCGGCATTCCTGGACGAGCTGACGCACTTGCTCGAGGAAGACCATGACATGGACGTCGTGGGACGGGCCGAGTCCGGAGAGGACGCCCTGGAACAGACCCGGACGATGAGGCCCGATCTGGTGTTGATGGACCTCGCCATGCCCGGCATGGGCGGCCTGGAAGCCACGCGCCGCCTGAAAATCAACGCCGGGACCGGCGCGCCGCGCATCATCATGCTGTCGTTACACGAACACTCGATGTACCACATGGCCGCCCTGGACGCCGGGGCCGACGGCTTTGTCCCAAAATCGAAGCTGGGAACCGTGCTGATGCCCATGATCCACTCGTTATTTTCTGCAGCAGCCGAGAACGTGGCGTCGAGGTGAAAAGGAAGGGACCCTACACATGATGACGAACGATGGCGAGAGAGCGCCGCGCACAGGTTCAGGCAGAAAGGAGGATCCGATGCCGAAGGGCCCCCGTTCCGATCAGTCTCGTATGTTCTCCCGTCGCCTCATCAAGATCCTGACGGTCATGGAGCGCTTTCGCATGGAAGCGGAATTGAAAGGCCACCTCCCCTTTGCGGATGCACTGCAGAGTTGCACGCTGGAGATCGCCGGCGGCAATATGGACTGTCCGCTCGGCAAGCTCGTGGTGGATGAGTCGGTACGCACGGGAGTCTTTATGGCGTTTAATACCAGTGCCCCGGCGCCGAGCCGCCGCGACCCTGTTCGTGCAGAAGGCGGGCAGGCTCCGCCCGTCATTTCCCCCATGACCGTCCTGGAATGGCAGAGCAAACACACCAAATTGTGGAGCCTCCTCAAAGAAGATGCCAGGTTCGCCAAGGACACCGATTGCCTGGAGGCGCTGGAGGCGTGCAACGATCTGACCCAGAATCACCGGTGTCCGGTCAGGGAACTGATCGTCCAGGGCCTGTGGCATGGAGACAAGTCCTGAGGGAGACGCCGATCGAAAGCGATGCCATGATACCCGGCGACCACTCAGCAACCGGCCCGTTGCTCTCCGCCACGGGCAGTTTTGTCTCTGTCCCCTGCCCCAAATGCGACGGTACGCTGGCGCGCCGCTCTCATCGAAACGGGCTCGCGGAGCGAACGCTCAGTCTCATGTACGTGTACCCCTTTCGCTGCCAGCTCTGCGGGCATCGGTTTTTCGCGATGCAGTGGGGCATCCGCTATCACCGAAGGGGACTGGCTCCGCGGGGACTGACACCCTTCCTCATGGTGTCTGTCCCCGTCCGAAGAGGGACAGGCACCGGCCTGCGGTCGGAGCCAGTCCCTTGGGTGCCTGTCCCCTTGGCACAGAACGGGGACAGACGCCAGGAAGAAGGGCGCCAGTCCCCAGCGGGTCAATCCTGTTCTCTACACTAAGGAGCATCGCCCATGGAAATCGTCTGCCCGAAGTGCCGGAAACCGTTCGTGCAAGCCGTCCGGCAACAGGGAATCCTGGACCGCCTGCGGCACTGGGCCTATCTTCACCCCTATGGCTGCAAAATATGCCGGCATCGCTTCTACGTCATGCAGTGGGGACTGCGCCCGTCCAAATTGCCCATGGACAGTGATCAGTACCGGATGCGGCCGGTCAGCATTCATGGAAAGATCCTGTATGAGCAGGGGCATCGCGAAGGCGACATCACCGAGCTTTCCATGGGTGGCTGCATGATCGAGTTGCCGGCCGCTCTGCTCGAAGGCACCATGCTCGGCATCCGTCTGGATGCGTTCGACGACGAGCCGCCCATCATTGTCGAGGCGGCCATCGTGCGGTCGGCCCTGGGGACGAGGGTTGAAGTGGAGTTTCTGCGGCTGGCCAACGACGAAGAGGGGCGTCTGAACCGCTTCGTGACAAGCCTGTGGCTGGAAGGCACGCAGATCGCCCGCAGCAGCGGCCGCTGGAAACCGGAATCGATTCGTTCCACGTAGATGCCCGGCCGGCCGGCCGCCGGCCGGCATCAGCCTCCCTAGTATTCCTGTCGCGAACCACTCCTTCCCGCCGGCGCGCGGGGTATCTCACCAAGCCGATCGGGGTGGATCAATTCTACGCGTTGCTGGATGCGCTGATGGAAAACAGATAGAGTATAGGCAATATGGATACAGGAAGCGTGCCCAAGGCCAAAGTTCTGATCGTCGACGATCAACCCCAGATGCGCGCGCTCATTCGTACCGCACTCGAGAAGCTACCGGTTGAAATGGTGGAAGCAAGCGACGGCAAAGAAGCCATGAACCTGATCGAAACCGAACAACCGGACCTCTTGCTGTCCGATTATCAGATGCCGAACTGTGACGGCCTGACCCTGTGCCATCAGCTCCGTCGCCGGACCGACCTGAAGCCGATCAAGACCGTGCTGATCACCGGAGCAACCACGCCGGCCGACTTGTTGGAGGCCGTCAATCACAAGATGGTCGATGCCGCGCTCGCGAAGCCGGTGGACGTCCGCGAATTACAGCTACTCGTCAAACGTCTGCTGGCACTGGATTAGTCATGTGGCGGCGATTGTCACGTGGGTCTCCCCCTGCGCGGATGAGCCGCTGAAGACTCAACAGCGACTTAACAAATACGCCCTCTCTGCGATTCCCCTTTGCACAACTCCCGGGCAGAACACGTGGATTGATCAGCGCTGGATCGATCTTCACACATCAGGCACAGGAGTGATTCGCGAACTCACGGAACAGGACCGCTCCACTGGTCACGACCGGCGACGGAGCCGCTCTTGTCTGCCCGCGATGGGCCGTGTTACGATCATCGCGTTTGCACTGGGACGCCTGAGAGGAACCACGGTTGGCACTCGCGCGCGAGGTTTCCAGTCGGACGGACCACGCGGATGCCCGGCAACGGTGCCTCGCCGTCCGCGAGGCTTTGATCCGGGCCAAACTCTTTTCCGAGACCGCGACCGACTCCGCGGGGGGGACGCGCTGGCGCGTGTCGCCGTCACCGTTTCTCCTGTCCGCCGATCACGTACGATTTTTTGAATCCCTCGGTACGCATCTGCTGGCATTTAACCTCGCCCTCAACCGTCTGTATTTTGAAAGCGTCCACGGCACGCAGCCGTCCTGGATCGCCGCCTATCTGGATCAGGGCAAGCCCGACTCGCTCATCGCGTACAGCCGGCTGGACCGGTTCCGGGACTTGCTGCCGGACGTGATTCGTCCCGACGTGATCCCGACCGACACCGGCATGGTCATCACTGAATTGGATTCCGTCCCCGGCGGAATCGGCCTGACGGCCTGTATGGCAAGAGCGTATAGCGAATGGCAAATGGCTTATAGCAAGGCAGCAGACAAGAACTCAGAAACCCCGGCCATAAGCCATAAGCTATCAGCCATTAGCTCTGAGCATTTCGAGGTGGTGGGCGGTCCCGACGGCATGCTCCTGGGCTTTGCCGCCCTGTTGCGCGAGCGGATGGAAGGCCGCACCGGCGGCGTGGCCATCGTCGTCTCCGAGGAGGCCCGGGATTATCGCCCCGAGATGGAATGGATGGCGGCCCGGCTGCGCGAGCAGGACCTTGCCGTCTTCTGCGTGGAACCGGACGAGGTGGACTTCACCGAGGACGGCCTCCGGCTGGCCCGCGACCATCGTCCGATCGCCCTCCTGTACCGCTTCTTCGAACTCTTCGATCTGACCAACGTGCCGAAATCCGAGTTGATCATGTATGCGGCGAAGCAGGGCCGCGTGGCCGTCACGCCGCCCTTCAAGCCGCAGCTGGAGGAAAAGCTGGCCTTTGCCCTGTTCCACCATCCGGCCTTGACGACGTTCTGGCAGAAGGAGCTGGGGGAGGACACCTGCACCGTGCTGGCCGGTGTGATTCCCAAGACCTGGATTCTCGATCCGCGCCCTTTGCCGCCCGCAGCCGTGATCCCCGGCCTGCAACTTGGCGGACGGGCCATTGCCGACTGGCGGGACCTGGGCCACGCGACACAGAAAGGACGCCGGTATGTCATCAAGCCGTCCGGCTTCTCACCGCTGGCGTGGGGCAGCCGCGGCGTGTCCGTCGGGCACGACCTGCCGCAATCGGAATGGGCCGCGGTGATCGACCAGGCGCTGGCGTCCTTCCCGACCACGCCCCACATCCTGCAGGAATTTCACAAGGGACGGCAGTTCGAGCTCTCCTACTATAATGAGGCGGTTCAGGACGTCGTGCCGATGGCGGGACGGGCGCGCTTGTCCCCCTATTATTTCGTGGCGGAGGGGAAGGCCGAACTGGCCGGCATACTGGCCACCGTCTGTCCGCCGGATAAAAAAATGATTCACGGCATGAAGGATGCGATCATGGCTCCGTGCGCGGTCGCGCAAGGACAGTCCGAAAGTCATAAAGTCTGAATGTCATAAAGTCCATATCTATATCTTAATGATGACTTTAAGACTTGACGACTTTCGACTTTACGACTGAAAGTTTATGGCTTTGACCTTCTACCACGTCGGCTGGTGCCCGGAATGCGCGGCGGTGCGCGAGAAGCTCGAGGCGCTGAATGTGCCGTTTGAAGATATCGCGGTGCCCGACACCCGCATGTTCCGCAAGCAGGTGTTCGAGGTGTCGGGGCAGTACTATGTGCCCGTGATCAAGGACGGCGACCTGGTGTTGAGCGAAACGCGGGACATCCTGGCCTATCTCGACGATCGGTACGGTAAAGAAGGCGCGGGGTCAGAGGCGAGTGGCCAGTGGTTGGAGAAGGCGGCGAAATCGAAGGGAGTTCAAACACAACATGGAGATGGGGATGAATATCCTTCTTGTCGTCTCTAACCCCTTGCCACTCACCACTTGCTTCTAGCCTAGGGAGTTATTCATGGAGACCTGGCAAAAAATCCTTGCGCAGAGCGTGGTGAAGCCGAAGGATCTCGCCGCGCGGCTCGGCGTGGACGAGAAGGAGATCGAGGACATCGTCGGCCCCTATCCGATGCGCATCACGCCGACGGTGTTGGCCACGATCAAGGAACCGGGCGACGCCATCTGGAAGCAGGTCGTCCCCGACCGGGCCGAAATGGATGACTTCGACGCGCCGGACGACCCGCTCGAAGAAGACCTGATGAGTCCCGTGCCCCATCTGGTCCACCGGTATCCGGACCGCGCGCTGCTGATGGTCACGAACCAATGCCCGATCTACTGCCGCTTCTGCACGCGCAAGCGGCTGGTCGGCAAGCCGGGGTTCATTAAAAAGGGCGACCTCGACAAGGCGGTCGCCTACCTGTGCGAACACACGGAAGTGCGGGACGTGATTCTCTCCGGCGGCGACCCGCTGCTGCTGCCCGACCACCTGCTGGAGAAGGTGCTCAAGGCCCTGCGCTCGATCCCGCATCTGGAAATCCTGCGCATCGGCTCCCGCGTCCCCGGCAGCCTGCCGCAGCGCATCACGCCCAGACTCTGCGAGATCGTGAAAAAATATCACCCCGTGTATATGAACCTGCATTTCAACCATCCGGACGAGCTGACGCCCGAGGTCATCAACGCCTGCGGCCGGCTGGCCGATGCCGGCGTGCCGCTCGGGGCGCAAACCGTGCTTTTGAAAGGCGTCAACGACGATCCGGAGATCATGAAGCGACTGGTGCACAAGCTCCTGCTGGCCCGCGTGAAGCCGTACTATCTCTATCAGGCGGACCTGACGAAGGGCACGAACCATTTCCGCACCAGCGTCGAGACCGGCCTCGAGATCATCCGCGCGCTGCAGGGCCATACCAGCGGCATGGCCGTCCCGCATTTCGTCATCGATGCGCCGGGGGGCGGCGGGAAGATTCCGATGCTGCCGGGGGATTACCTGGTCCACATGGACGAGGAAGGCGTCGTGCTCAACAATTACGAGCACAAGACGTTTCGCTATCCGCAGCCGGAAAACGGCCCCCTCGACTTGGCTCGGGGCAAGCCCTTCGACCTGGCTCAGGGCAAGCACGAATTGCCGATGGTGGGGACGCATCCCCGCTCCTCCGACTGTTGCGAGGGCGGCTTGTGAAACCACGCCGGTCTTCGACAGGACGCGCGTCCCGGCCCCGTCCTGAGTCAGTTCGAAGGAACGGCATCCTTCCGTATCAATCCATCAAGCGGCTCATCGCCGACGGCGCCATCAAAGCCGACGTGCCGATTCAATCCAAGCAGATCCAGCCGGCCAGCCTCGACCTGCGCGTGGGCCGCAAGGCCTACCGCCTGCTGAGCAGCTTCCTGCCCGAGCAATCCGAGATCAAGGCGCGGCTGAACGTGCTGGATTTTTACCAGTCCGATCTCGTGATGTACGAGATGGATCTGACGGGCGGCGCCATCCTGGAAAAGGGACACGTCTATCTCGTCCCCCTGCTGGAATCCCTGCGGCTGCCGCCGGCGTTGCGCGCGCGGGCCAACCCGAAGAGCTCCACCGGCCGCCTGGATATCTTTACCCGCGTGATCACGGACCTCAACACGGGGTTCGACGAAATCCGCCCCGGCTACCAGGGCCCGCTGTATCTGGAGATCGTGCCCCGCTCGTTTGCCATCAAGATCAAGACCGGCTATTCGCTGAATCAATTGCGCCTCATCCAGGGGCCGGCGGCCGTGTCGGATTCCGCCCTGCGCACGCTGCACCGGAAGGTGCCCGTGCTCTTTCACAACGAGGCGAACGCCCAGCCGCTGACATCCCGCGAGTTACGGGTCGACAGAGGACTTTTTCTCCGGATCGACCTGCACGGCGAGGACGACCCGCAGGACGGCATCATCGGCTATCGTGCGAAGAAAAACAGCCACGTGATCGACCTGTCGAAAATCGGCCACTACGCCGCCGCCGATTTCTGGGAGCCGATCAAGCGGCACCGCAACGACAGCCTGCTGCTCGAACCGGAGGAGTTCTACATTCTGGCGTCCAAGGAACGGATTTGCGTGCCGCCAGACTACGCGGCCGAAATGGTCGCCTACGAAGCGGCGTGCGGCGAACTGCGGACCCACTATGCCGGCTTCTTTGATCCGGGCTTCGGCCACGGCCGCGGCGAGATTGCCGGCACGCAGGCCGTGCTGGAAGTCCGCCCCCATGATGTCCCGTTTCTCATCCACGACGGGCAGACGTTTTTCAAAGTCGTCTACGAGAAGATGCTCGACGTTCCGACGGAGGTGTACGGGGTCAGCCTGGGCTCCTCCTATCAGCGGCAAGGGCTGACGTTGAGCAAGCATTTTAAGACATGAGCATATGGCCTATGGCATATAGCAAGAAGTTACGATGCAAGACGGGGCCCCGGATTTGCTATAGGCTATTCGCCATACGCTCTTGAGGTAACACCATGGCACCGACCGATCTGCCCGAACGCCAGACCAACCAGCCTGCGCAGCCGCCGTCCTCCGGACACGATGGGAGGCACGGCGACGATCCTCATACCTACGTGCCCGGCATGATCGTCGGCTCGTCGCTGGTGTTCCTGGGTTTCCTGACCGTTTTTCTGTCGCTCAGCGGAGGATTCGAGATCGACTACAAGCCGCTTGTGCTCTATTTCTCGGGGCTTGCCATCTGGGCCTACTCCGCGCTGACGAACCTCACCGTACGCTATACTGTCGTGACGGTGACCGTCACGCTCGGCCTGGCCATCGCGCATTACGGCGAAGTGCATTTCTGGCACAAGCAGGTGATCTTCTGGGCGACGGTCGTCATGGTCGCCTACTTCATGTTCTCCACTGCCGCCCCGGATAAACGCGAGTAGCCGTAACACAAGAGTGTGAAGGAGCGTATGGCGTATAGCAAATGGCCAGAGCCTTCACAAAATCGAGCGTGCTCCGGCTCCCGCCATAAGCCATAAGCTCTTTGCTTTCGTGACCATCGCCGTCATCATTCCCACTCTGAACGAGGAACAGGCGCTGCCGGACACGCTTGCGGGCGCGAGACGGCTCGGCTTCGACGAGATCGTCGTCGTGGACGGCGGCAGCACGGATCGTACGCAGGCCATCTCAACCTCGCAGGGTGTACGGTGCATGACCGCCGCGCCGGGGCGCGCCCGACAGATGAACGCCGGAGCCGCCGCCAGCCAGGCAGACGTGTTGTTGTTTCTCCATGCCGACACGCATCTGCCGGCCGATGCCCGGCACGCCATCGAGCGCGCGCTGGATGATCCGGCCTGCGTCGGAGGGCGCTTCGACGTCCGCTTCGAACGCAACAGGGGCCTGGCCTGGCTGGTCGCGCGGCTGATCAGCCTGCGGTCCCGCTGGAGCGGGATCGCCACCGGTGATCAGGCGTTGTTCGTACGACGATCGACATTTGAACAACTGGGCGGCTTTGCCGAGATCCCCCTCATGGAAGACGTGGACTTCTCGCGCCGCCTCAAATGCGCCGGCCGTGTGGCGCCGCTCCGGACCAGGGTGGTGACCTCCTACCGTCGCTGGGAGCGTTGCGGAATATTCCGAACAATTGGCTTGATGTGGACCCTCCGCTTCCTGTATTGGGTAGGCGTCAATCCACACAAGTTGAAAGACTTGTACGCCTCGGTCAGGTGAGAGGCCGGGTCCTATGGGCCCACGGCAGCATACAGGCGGCCCGAACAGGGGGCCGGACGCCTCGCGCGTTCCGTCAGTCTCCGCCCTGATCATTTTCGCCAAAGCCCCCATCCCAGGCCAGGTCAAGACCCGTCTCTGCCCGCCGCTGACTCCGGACGAAGCCGCCAGCCTGCACGGCAGCATCGTTCTGGACATGCTGGAGCGCAGCCGCGGCACCGCGTCCATGGACCGCTTTGTGGCCTGCGCGCCCTCGCCCGATCATGTCTTTTTTAAAATCCTGGCAGAGCGGCATGGCGTCCGGCTGATCGCGCAAACAGGCGACGACCTCGGCGCCCGCATGGCCCGTGCGTGCGCCGACATGTTCGCACTGGGATATCAACACGTGATGGTGATCGGTACGGACCTGCCGACCCTGCCCGCTTCTGCATTTGGCGATGCGGTGAAGCTGCTGGCGTCTCACGATCTGGTGCTGGGTCCCGCCCGGGACGGCGGCTACTACCTGATCGGCCTGCGCAAGCCGGCGCCCGAATTGTTTGCCGGCATCCCCTGGTCGACGGACCGGGTCCTGGCCCTGACTCAACAAAAGGCCGCAGCGCTGGGACTGCGCACCGCCTTGCTGCCGGTCCGGCGGGACATCGATACCGTCGACGATCTGCGGGCCGTGATTGACGAGACCGGACTGCAGACCCGCGCGCCTCATCCGGCGGCGGCACTTTCCCCCCGCACGGCCGGTGTGCTACGCTTGCTGGCGGATCGGCTTTGCACTCCGAACGCACCCCGGAGGGCCGGCGCACGGCCATAGTCCGATGACACCATCCAAACAACAGACGGGAAAGCACGAGGCCTTTACGGCCAACGCCCGATGGTTCAGCGGCGTGCATCACTGGTCCGTCAGCACGAAACTCATCCTCCTGATCGCCCCGCTCATGATTCTGTTCCTGGTGCTCTTTGCCTGGGCCTTCGCGGGGCGCCAGCGCATGCAGGTGCTGGAACAACAGACCACCACGTCGGCCGAAGCCATCCTCGCGCAAATACAGGCCGACCGCGAATATTACTCCACGGTGGTGATGCCCCGGTTGATGGCCTTGAACCTCAGCCTCAGCGCCGAATACCATCACACCCCGAATGCGTTCCCGCTCCCCGCGACCTTCGTCCGGGAAGTGACGGAAATGATCGCCAACTCGCCCGCCGGCTACCGCGTCAAGCTGATCAGCCCGTGGCCGATCAATAAAAAGAACGGCGTCCAGGACGCATTCCAGGAGGAAGGCTTCAAGGCGCTGCTGACCACGAACACAAAAATGTTCAAGCGGCAGGAGCACGCGAACGGCACCACGGTCATGCGGTTTCTCGTCGCGGACCGGGCCGTTTCCCAAAGCTGCCTCGGCTGCCACAACACCCACCCCAACAGCCCGAAACAGGATTTCCGTCTCAACGACATCATGGGAGGGATCGAGGTCAGCATCCCCATCGAGTCCGCCCTGCAGCAGGCACGGC
>Ga0155849_1127_pt2 | contig 14543 bp, 16 predicted proteins | sample RifCSPlowO2_01_FD_107503 | JGI IMG/M metagenome (GOLD analysis project Ga0155849, IMG submission 107503) | Nitrospirae bacterium RIFCSPLOWO2_01_FULL_62_17
TCTCACGCGTGGAGCAGGCCGAAGCGTTTCTCCTGGGGCAGGGATTCCGGCAGGTCCGCGTGCGGGACTCGGAAGGCGCCGCACGCGTGGAGGTGGAGTCGACCGAAGTCCCGCGTCTCATGGAACCGGCCCTCGGCGCGAGGATCACCGACTATCTGCGGCAGCTTGGTTTCGCCTCCGTCACCCTCGATCCGTCCGGCTATCGCCAGGGCGGGGGGAATAAGGGGTAGAGGGGTAAAAGGGATAGAGGGGTAACGGGATAAGGGGGGTAGCGAGATAGCGGGGTGGAGGGAAAAGGTAAACGAACTACAAGAAGACTACTGCTACCCCCTACCCCTTTACCCCTTGCGCGATTCGGCGACAGCCGAGAGGGCCTCGTCGGCCATGCGCTTGTGATCGGCGTCGTTGAGGCTGCGGCCCACGACCTTTTCCGCCACCAGCAACGCCATTTCAGTCGTCTGGTTGCGGATGTCCTGGATCGCGCGCCGGCGTTCCTGATCAATTTCACGCGCCGCGTCTTCCTTGGACCGCTGCGTTTCCGTCCTGAGGCGCTGCTCATTCTCCTCCATGATCCGCTGGGCCCGATCCTTGGCCGCCGCCAGCACCGTCTCCGCTTCCTTGGAGGCGGTTTTGAGCTTGGCCTCGTATTCCTGCATCTTCTGCTCGGCCTCGGCGCGATGCCGGTCCGCCTGCTCCAGGCTTTCCTTGATCTTGCGCTCGCGCTCATCAAGGGTCTGCAGAATCGGCGGAAAGGCGTACTTCCACAGCACCAGGAAGAGAATCCCGAAGGAGAGGAACTCCCAGAAGATCAGCGACGAAAAGAAATGCGTGTCAAATTGCGGCATGGCTTCCCTTCAGGGGTAGAGGTGTAAAAGGTGTACGGGGGTAGGATCTGTCAGCACCCTTACGGCCATACCCCTCTATCCCTTACCCCTTTACCCCTTCTACTTTCTGAGGCCCATGATGATGAACGCAATGACCAGCCCGTACAGAGCAATGGCTTCAACCAATGCGAAGCCGATCCACATGTACTTGCCGACCCGGCCTTCCGCTTCCGGCTGGCGCGCCACCGCTTCGATCATCTTGCCGAAAATATAACCGATCCCGACGCCGGCTCCGGCAAAACCCGCCGCCGCCAATCCCATGCCCACCAACGCTGCTGCTGCTGCATCCATGTCGTATGCTCCTTCCTAAGTTAAGACGAGCGAACAGCGAGTAGCCGGTAGCGGGTAGCGAGAATCTGCTCCGCGCTGCTCGCTATTTGCTATTGGCTACCAGCTATTCGCTTCCTTCTTTAATGCGCGTGCCCTTCAGCGCCATGCAGATGAAACGCATCGCCGAGATACACGCATGTCAAGATGGTGAAGATGTATGCCTGGATGAACGCGATGCCGACTTCCAGGACATTCATCGCGACGGTAAACGCAAACGGCAGCCAGCCGATCAACAACCCGCCGGTAATGGTCAGGCCGAAGAGCACGCCCAGGATCGTGTGGCCCGCCGTCATGTTCGCGAACAACCGCACGGCCAGCGAAAGCGGCCGCGCCAGCTGGCTTACCAGCTCGATCGGCATCATCAGCGGCAACAACCATCCCGGTGTCCCCGGCGGCACCAGGATGCCCAGGAACTTGACGCCGTGCAACACAAATCCCAACGCGATGCTCATGCTGTAGACGAACAAAGCAAACGCCGCCGTGACCACGATCTGGCTCGTGACCGTATAGGTGCCGGGAATCAATCCCAGAATATTGCAGAACAGAATAAAGACGAAGAGCGTCGCGATGAACGGGAAAAACCGCATGCCGTCCTTGCCCATCGTGTCGAGGATGATGTCGCGGATGAACCCGACAAACAGCTCGGCCAGGCTTTGCAGCTTGGTCGGGACCATCCGGCGCGAGGCGCCGGCCTTCACCAGGAGAAACGCGGTCAGACCGACGACCACCCACATCATGATCACAGCCTTGTTGATGGAGATATCCAGGCCGAACAGATTGATCGGAATATAATTGTGCAGCTCGAAGGGATGCAGCGGACTTTCTTCCACGGTCTCCTTTACGCTGACACGCGAGCAAGCTCACAAGGAACACGGCCTCGGACTTGCTGCCTGCAACCTGTCAGCTTGTCAGCCAGATTTATCCCACCTTTGCGCCGCGCGCATGGCGTTGCGGATCCCCGCCGTCACGCCGACAACCAGTCCGATCACCATGCCCCAGGGGCCGGACGCGAACAGATACGTATCAGCTGCCCAGCCCAACCCGCCCCCGACGATCAGGGCCGCGAGCAACTCGGTCCCGATCCGGACCGCCTGCCCTAACCCCGCATAAAACGGATCGTTTGAGGGAGGCATGTTAAGTCCGCACTATCCATGCATTCCTACTGCGGCAGCCGATCCTCTCGCCCGGCGGGGCTGTTCTCGTTGGCCTCCTCGACGTACGTAAAAAGTACGCCTGCGTCGACCTCACTTGTGAGCAGCCTCCGGCGGCCTTCGGTCTCAACTGTCTCGTCACAGAATCCATGAATACTGCGGACTTCCTATATCTAACCCGGCGCGCATTCAAGCAAACTACACGGGGAAAAGTCAAGGCACAGGATGGCCCGGAGGCCCGTTCGACGGCAGCAGTCCGACGCGATGAGGAAAGCTTGCGATTTTCAGCTGATGGATGGCTGCGAAGGAAGCGCCAGTTTCCAGGCCTTGATGCGGCCGATGTTCCGGGCATCGATCGGCTGGAGTTCGCTAAACTGATGTCCGGACGCATCCCCAAGTTCGTGGTGCAGCCAGTTGCTGATGATGATTTCGCCCGGCCCTGCTTCGCTCATGAGTCGCGCCGCCACATTGATCGTGTCCCCCACAATGCCCAGATAGGTCCGGCTGAACGGCCGGAGGGAGACGAGTTGAATGTCGCCGATGGCCATCCCGATATGGACCCCCTCGCTCGGCTGGCATCGGTCAAGCTGTCGCTGCCAGCTTCGCGTGACCGAGAACCCCACATTGAGCAGGCTGATGGCGGCCCTGAGCGCATCCTGGATGTAATTGGCTCGACGATCCGGAATCCCGAATACCCCGATGATTTCGTCACCGACTATCTGGTACAGCATCCCGCCGCTATCGATGATTTGGGAACGGCCCTTTGAGTAGAACGATGTCAGGTGGCGCCGCAAGATGCCGTCATCGCGAGTGTCCCGCACATAGCCGGAAAAACCGCAGAGGTCGACAGCCAGCACGACGACACCGCGATAGTGACCCGGAGGGAGAATATCCCGGGTTGCCACATCGCTTTGCTTTCGGATTTGGGCGAGCCGCCAGAAGCTGAAATGCCACAGCAGCGAGGATTGGAGCGGAGAGTTGACGTGCTCTTCGGGTGACCGGTCACCGAACGCCAGAAATCCCTCGGCCCGGTTGATGGCATCCCGGACATTGAGCAGATTCGCCGCCGTCAGCGAGTTGATCCTGATGCCGAACACGTCCTGGATCAGCCCCAGCAGCCGCTCTTCATCCCAGACCTCGAACGGCAGGTCTGGCAGGAAGGACCCCTTCATCTGCCGGTGCAGCTGCTCCCGATCCGGTCCCGCCTCAGAATCCACCACGACGGCGACCTTCGCAAGCTCCCTCACCTCGGGTGTGTCCCGCGCATATTTCCGCTTCAGGCTCTGGAGCATGGCCTGACGCGAGTAGCCATTATCCACTTCGATACAATAGGGCCGTTTTCCATCTGGGAGCACATGAATATCGGCGAAGGTGCCGGGAGCTCCCAGGTTGTATTCCCGATCGATCAGGACATGTTCCGGCGAGATTCCATCGCGATGCAAATGCTCGAAGCGGCACAGATCGCAACAGAGTTCTTCGAGCATTAACCGCAATTCCCTGAGGTAGTTCTCTTCCATCGCAGCGTCAGGCCCTGGCGGCCTTGGCCTTGGCGGGATCGAGAAGCAGGCGAATGTGAAACACCGTGCCGGCGCCGGAACGGCTCTCCACGGAGATGGAGCCCCGGTGCGCATCGATCACGTCCTTGACGATTTTCGTGCCGAGACCCGTGCCGCCCTTCTTGGTGCTGACGGCGCGGCCCGTGAATAATCGCTCGCACACCTCCGGCGGCATGCCGCGCCCGGTGTCGGCCACGTCAATGAGAACCGCCTGCCCGTCCGGCGCCATCCGCCCCGAAACGGTTACCGAACCGCCGGACGGGACCTCCGGAATGGCATTATTGATCAAATTATAAAAGGCGTTGTACAGGCGGTTCGCGTCCGCCTGGATTATCGGCAATTCCGCAAGCCCCTCGGCCTTCAGCGCGATCGATTTTTCTTCCGCGCCCATGCGGAGCGTCTCGAACACCTCCGCCACCACCTGCCTCACGGTACAGTCAGCAAACTGCGGCGGCCAGCTCAGACCTTTCACGCAATCCGCGATCTCCTTGACCCGTTCGTGAATCCGGTGCGTGGTCTTCTTCATCAAATCCAGCACTTCGTCGCAGAACTCCCGGCTTCGCTGCGCGCGATCGGGATCCACACGTTCCAATTGCTCGAACGTTTCATCGAGTTCATTCTTCAGCAACCCGGTCCCGGACACCACCGGATGCAGAAGATTTTTCAGGTCATGCCCGATGTTGCCGAGCATGCGCACCACCACCGCCATTTTCGCGTCTTCATAGAGCCGCCCTTGCTCGATAAACAGCGCGGCAAAGGCCGAGATGATCGTCAGCAGCGCCACATCCTGCTGATCCAGGGCGCCCTTCCGCTTATTCAACACGTTCAGCACGCCGATCGGCTCCCCTTTCCATCGCTTGAGCGGCATGGTGATCATGTCGCGCGTCGTCAGGCCGGTCATCTGGTCGATGGCCTCATAATGGTGCCGCTCGCGCTGCACATCCTGGACAATCTCCGCTTGGGACGAATGGAACACCCGGCCCGCGATCCCCTGATCCCAAGGGATCGCCGTTCCCCTCGGAACCGGTTTTTCGCCGATGGAATATTGAAAGATCAGTTGCTTGGTCTCCGGGTCGGCCAGCAAGATCGAACCGGCTTCCGCTTCCACCTCTTCCAGGGCGCAGCGGAGCGTCGCGACCAGGAGTTCTTCGATGTCGGTAATTTTAAACAGCTGCTCGCTGATTCGACGCACCGTTTCCAGTTCCCCGTCATGCATGGGCGTACGCTCCTGTTGGATTGAAGGGGCCTCATTTTAGTCCTCCCGCCGGCGCGGTCAAGGGGTTTTCCTCAAGGCCGGGCGGCTCAGTGATGTTTCCAGATGGACGCCGGGGCATGACCTGCCCTGCGAAGAGAGCACTATTGACACGCTGCAATCGGCTGCAAAAAAGGCAAGAACGCCGGTCTTGTGATACAACATACGCATGCTGAAAATGATCCGTCCGTCGCGGGCGCGCTTCCTCATGGCGGCGCAGCCGCAGCCGTTAATGCTCTCGGTGCCCCAGCCGGATGCCGACGTCTTCGAGCTGTACCGCCGCATGGCCGCGCCCGGCCGGCCTTCGTTCCTGCTCGAAAGCGGCAAGGGCGGCGGCGGCATTGCGCGCTGGTCGTTCTTCGGCAGCGATCCGTACCTGGAATTGTCCGGCAAGGGCTCGCGCTACGAGCTCCGCACCCGCGACGGCTCCACCGTCCACAAGGGCGATCCCTACAGGGCCCTCGCCGACCTGCTCAAGGCCTCCCGGATGTCCCGGCCGGACGATGCCCCGCCATTCATCGGCGGCGCGGTCGGCTATTTCGGCTACGACCTGGTCCGGCAGTTCGAGAAGCTGCCCACGCTCGCAACGGACGACCTGCGCCTGCCCGATGTGCTGTTCGCCTTCGTGGATTGCTTCGTCGCCGTGGATCACAAGACCCGGATGCTGCACCTGATCTACGCGCCGCCGCTCGACCAGGCCCTGGGCCAGCCGCGCGAGAAACTCTACAGCGAAGGCTCCGACCGTCTGATGGCACTGCACGCCAAGCTGCTGGTGCACCGCAAGCTCAGCACAGACGACCTGCGCATCGGTCACCTGACCGTGAAGCCCGAACAGTCCCGCTCCGATTACGTCCAGCGCGCCAGACAGTGCCAGGACTTCATCCGCTCCGGCGACATCTACCAGGCCAACCTCTCGCACCGCCTGACGATCGACCGCGACCCCGGCTGGCCGATGGAGCATTTCCGTGAACACGCGGGCGAGGCGCTCTACAGCCGCGTGCGCGAGGTGAACCCCTCGCCGTTCGGCGGCCTCCTGGCCTTCGACAACGTGACGCTCGTCAGCTCGTCCCCCGAGCGGCTGGTGCGGCTGGAGGGCCGCCGGGTGGACACGCGGCCGATCGCCGGCACGAGGCCGCGCGGCCATACTCCCGACGAGGACCGCCGGCTCGCGGAGGATCTCATCACCAATGCCAAGGAACGGGCCGAACATCTCATGTTGGTGGATCTGGAACGGAACGACCTGGGCCGCGTGTGCAAATACGGGACGGTGCGCGTGGACGAGCTGATGATCGTCGAGCGCTACTCCCACGTCTCCCACATCGTCTCCAACGTCACGGGCGAGCTGCGCGACGGGCTCGACGGCTTCGACCTGATCAAGGCCGTCTTTCCCGGCGGCACCATCACCGGCGTCCCGAAGATCCGCTGCATGGAGATTCTGGAAGGGCTGGAACCGGTCCGGCGCGGGCCCTACACCGGCGCGATGGGCTATCTCAGTTGGAGCGGCGACCTCGATCTCAACATCATCATCCGCACCATGCTGCTGGTCGGCGGGCGCGGCTACCTGCAGGTCGGCGCCGGCATCGTCGCGGACTCCGATCCGGCCAAGGAATATGAAGAGACGCTGTATAAAGCCGAAGCCTTCTTCAAGGCATTGGGCGAGAGCTAGTCCGCCTACTCATACCGCGTCTGTTATAATGCCGCGTATGGCGTGGTGGCTTCTCCCGTCGTTCGTATCTCGTCGCTCGTATCTCGACATGCGCTTCACGCTTCACGAGATACGCTTCACGGTTTGACCCATGTACATTTTCCTCAACGACCGGTTCGTCAAGCGCGAAGAGGCGACGGTCTCCGTCTTCGACCACGGCTTCCTCTACGGCGACGGGATCTACGAGACGCTGCGGGCTTACGACGGCCGCATCTTCATGCTCGCGCAGCACCTGGCCCGCCTGCAGCGCTCGGCGCGCCTGATCGGGCTGGAGATTCCCATCCCCGAAAAGGACTGGCCCGGCCTGCTGAGCGATGCCATGGCGCGCAATGAGCTGCGCGACGCCTATCTCCGCATCACCGTCTCGCGCGGCACGGGCGAGATCGGCCTCGACCCCGGCCTCTGCCCGAAGCCGACCGTGGTCGTCATCGCCAAGCCGTTTCAGGCCTACCCGCCCCGCCTGTACAAAGAGGGCGTCAGCCTGATCACCACCACGGTGCACCGCAACCTGGCCACGGCCCTGTCGCCGCAGATCAAGTCGCTCAATTTTTTGAACAATATTCTGGCCAAGCAGGAAGCGACGAAGGCCGGCGTCTTCGACGGCATCATGCTCAACGCCGAGGGACGCCTGACGGAATGCACCACCAGCAACATCTTCTTCATCCAGCACGGCACACTCTGCACCCCGTCGGTGGCCTGCGGGATTCTCGACGGCATCACGCGCGATGTGGTGCTGACGCTGGCGAAGGAACGGGGCCTCAAGATGGAAGAGAGCGCCTATACCCCGGAGGCGCTGCGGCAGGCGGACGAATGTTTCCTGACCAATACGACGATGGAGATCATGCCCGTGAGAGACGTGGACCAGCACCTCGTCGGCTCCGGCAAGCCGGGCCCCGTCACACTGGCCCTGCACGAACAGTTTCGAGCGAACCTCGAACGATTTCTTGCCTGAACCCTGATACCGGATGGACAAGCCGGTTCCATAACACTGGCCCTGCACGAGCAGTTTCAGGCCAGCCTGGACCGCTTTCTCGCCTGGCCTGCGCCTACTGTTTTCTTTTCACTGTTAACTTTTGACTCGGCCGTTCCACCCGGCTGTGCTGCAGCCGCCCCGGCCGCGCGGTTTTCGGAGAGTCCGCCCGGTAGTGCGCCCCGATGCTGGCGGGCCGCCACAGGGCCGCCTCGGCGATGCAGCGCGCCACCTGCACCATGTTTTTGACTTCCAGATCGAGGCGCGCAGCGAACGGACGGCTCACGAGCCGCTCCCACCGCGAGAGCTGCCCCAGGGCGCCGGCCAGCGAATCGCCCGTGCGCGCCAGGCCGACCTTCCCCCACATCACCCGCCGCAGCGAGCTGCGGAGCTTCTCGGCATCCTCCAGCGATCCCGGCGGGCCGCCGTCGATCTCGCGCGCGGAAGGAACGGGACCGGCCGCGCGCCCCTGCCGCCTCGCATAGGCCACCGCCGACAGCGCGGCGCGCCGGCCGAAGACCAGCCCTTCGAGCAGCGAGTTGCTGGCCAGCCGGTTCGCGCCGTGCACGCCGCTGCAGGCCACCTCGCCCGCGGCGAACAGACCCGGCAGGCTGGTTGCCCCGTGCACATCCGTGCGCACGCCGCCCATCATGTAATGGGCGCTGGGCGAGACGGGGATCCATTCTTCGGTCATGTCGATGTCGTAATGGAGGCAGGTCGCGTAGATCGTCGGAAAGCGCTGCTTGATGAAGGACGCGCTCAGGTGCGTCGCGTCCAGATAGACGTGCCGGGAGCGGGTCGCTGCCATTTCCGACCAGATCGCGCGCGCCACGATATCGCGCGGCGCCAGCTCGGCGTCCGGATGGTACCGGTGCATGAACAGCTCGCCCTTGATGTTCCGGAGCCGCCCGCCCTCGCCGCGGATCGCCTCGGTCAGTAAAAATGGCGGGCTGTTCGGCAGGTAGAGCGCCGTCGGATGGAACTGCACAAACTCCATGTCCTCGAGCACCGCGCCGGCCCGGTAAGCCATGGCCATGCCGTCGCCGGTCGCGTTGGGCGGATTGGTCGTGCGCGCGTAGAGCTGCCCCGCGCCGCCCGTCGAAAGAATCACCGCCCGCGCAGGTACGACAAACCGCGCGCCGGTCGCCTCGTCCAGCACGAGCGCGCCGCGGCACCGGCCGCCGGTCACCACCAGGTCCACCGTGAAATGATGGCCGAGCCGCTGGATGCGCTTCTGCCGGCGGGCCTGGACGGTCAGCGCCCGCACCATCTCGTTGCCGGTGGCGTCGCCGCGCGCACGGAGGATGCGGCTGCGGCTGTGCGCGGCTTCGTGGGCGAAGGCGAACTTGCTGCCGATCTTGTCGAAGCGGGCGCCCCAGGCGATCAACTCGCGAATGCGGCCCGGCCCCTCCTCCACGAGCACGCGCACCGCATCGCGCCGGCAGAGGCCGTGGCCCGCTTTCAACGTGTCGTTCAAATGGAAGGAGACGTCGTCTTCTTCGCTGAGGGCGACCGCCACGCCGCCCTGCGCATGGATCGAGCTGCTTTCCAGCGGATTGCCCTTGGTCAGCATCAGCACCCGGCCGTGCCGGCTCAGTTCGATCGCCGCGCGAAGGCCCGCGACGCCGCTGCCGATCACCAGGAACTCCGCCTCGGGAGGATGCGGAACGGAAGGAACGCGGCTGCGAGTGGCCATTAATTACCGGGGACGGGAGGCAGGCGGCGGTTCCCCCGCGCGTCGGAGCGCCATGCCGAAGGGCAGATCGCCCTCCAGGCCGTTGAGCAGGACGGTCTTTTCACCGGCCAGCTTGAGGATGCCCTGTCCGCGCTCGCGGGTGCCGGTGTCGGCGGGGTTCTTGCGCCATTGCCCCGCCCAGTTCACCACCACCTCGATCGCCTCTCCTTCGATCACGATCCGGTCGATGGTCCAATCGAGGGCAATTTCCTGGTAGGTCAGGAAATCCTGCTGGATGTCGTGCGTCGCCTTCTCCAGCGCCTCGCGCGGCAGCATGAGATCCTGGATATCCGCCAGATCCCGCCGGTTGTAGGCGGTGCGCAATTCCTCCACCACCTTGTCGATTTTCACAAAGCGCGCGCGGTCTTCGGGATAGCGGTTCTCTTTCGACGAACACCCGGCCGTCAGGACGGCGGCACACGACAGGCCGGCCACGAGCACGACGACTGGCAATTGCATAGGGCGCATCAGGCGAAACATGCCGCAGTATATGGAGTGCAGGCGGAACGCGTCAAGGCCGCGGACGGCAGGCTATGGGCACGAGGCAATAGGCTATGGGACGGATTTCCACCCTATCGCCCGGCGCCTATCGCCTGCGGCGTCGCTTGCATTTACACGCAAAACCCACTACACTCCGCTCGCGAAGGAGAACAAATATGTCCAGCGTGCTGAAAAAGCGTCGGAAGAAAATGCGCAAGCACAAGTTCAGAAAGCTGCGCAGAAAACAGAAATTCCTGCGTCGCAGAACCCAGGGATAATCCCGCGGACAGCCGGAGGCGCCCATGGTCGAGAACAAGAAAGTGCGCGTGCGCATCACGACCCTGAACCACACCTACGTCGGGGACTTCGTCATTCCGCCCATGCGAAACCGCGTCTCGGACGTGCTGAACGAGGAATCGCGCCTGTTCGTGAACCTGACCGACGTGGTGATCAACGACAAAACGCAGGCGGATTTCGTCTCGCTGAACAAGAACCTGATCGAATCCATCCAGCAGATGTAACTCATAGCCATTGGCTATCAGCTTTCAGCGATCAGCTCTCCCGTCGTATTTTTCTGTCATGCTCCCAGTTATCGGCCGAACGCTGACGGCTGATGGCTGACTGCTGATCGCTCCCCATGTCGTATTACTCCCGCTTTCTCCCATTTCTCAGACCCTATTTCCCGCGCATGGCGGCCGCCATCGCGCTCGTCGGCACCGCGGCGGCTCTGAACCTCGTCCTGCTCCGCCTGGCCGGCCGCCTGTGGGACGTCATCACCATCCAGCGCGACGTGGACGGCATGACCGCCCTCGTCTGGATCTTCCTGGCCCTGATGACCGCCCAGGGCCTGCTGTCCATGGGCCACAGCTATCTCGTCGCGTGGGTCTCCCAGCACATCATGGCGGACTTCCGCACGCACCTGTTCGGCCACCTCCAGAAGCTCTCGGTGAGCTTCTTCGCCAAACGTCGCACGGGGGAAATCCTCTCCCGCCTGATGAACGACGTCGGCGTCATCCAGACCACGGTCACGGAAACGCCCATCGACTCCGCCAAGCACCTCGTCACCTTCGTCGGCGGGGTCGGCTTTCTGCTGGTCATGAACTGGCAGCTGTGCCTGCTGATTCTGGTCCTGCTGCCGGTCCTGGTGCTCGTCGCCAAGTTCTTCGGCCGGAAACTGCGCGCCCTCTCCACGACGATCCAGGACAAGACCGCGGGCAGCACCACGATCGCCGAGGAAGTCATCTCCGGCATCCGGGTCGTCAAATCCTTCGTCCAGACCGGGCGGGAGGAGCGGCGCTTCGCCGCGCAGATCCAGTCCAACGTGCAGACCGCCCTGCGCCGCGCCGCGATCATGGCCGTCTTCGTGCCGGTCATCACCCTGCTGACCTTCGCCTCTGCGGCGGCCGTGCTGTGGTACGGCGGACGCCAGGTCATCGAGGGATCCATTTCGCCGGGCGACCTGTTCGCCTTCGTCCTCTTTGCCGGCATCCTGATCGGCCCCTTCGGGTCGGCGGCCCGGGTCTTTTCGCAGATCAAGGAAGCGCAGGGCGCCATGCAGCGCGTCTTCGAGATTCTCGATACACGATCCGACATCAGCGATCGCCCGGACGCCGTCGAGATGCCGCCGATCAAGGGCCAAGTACAGGTCGCGCATGTCAGTTTTGCCTACGATCCCCGGCAGCCCGTCCTCTCGGACCTGTCGTTCGAGGTGCAGCCAGGCGAAATGGTCGCCCTAGTCGGCCCGACCGGCTCCGGCAAAACGACGTTGATCAATCTGTTGCACCGGTTCTACGATCCGCTGGAAGGCTCGATCACCATCGACGGCCACGACCTGCGCGCCGTCCGGCTCGACAGCCTCTACCGCCAGATCGCCCTCGTCCCGCAGGAGACCATCCTGTTCGGCGGGACGATCCTGGACAATATCCGCTACGGCCGGGACGGCGCCCCGGAGCAGGACGTCATCGCCGCCAGCAAGGCCGCCAACGCGCACGACTTCATCAGTGCCATGCCGGACGGCTACCGGACGGTGGTGGGAGAGAAGGGCGTGAACCTCTCGGGCGGCCAGCGGCAGCGGCTCGCCATCGCGCGCGCCGTGCTCAAGAATCCGCGCATCCTGATTCTGGACGAAGCAACCTCGGCCCTGGACGCCGAATCGGAACGGCTGGTGCAGGAGGCGCTGGACCGGCTCATGGCGGGACGGACGAGCTTCGTCATCGCCCACCGGCTCACCACCATTCAACGCGCGAACCGGATTCTCGTCTTGCAAAAGGGCCGGATTGCCGAGGACGGCACCCACGAGCAGCTCATGGCGCGCGACGGACTCTACCGCTACCTCTACACCCTGCGCCTGACAGAAGGCGAGGGGCTAGAGGCAAGAGGCTAGCGGCGATGGAAGATGATGTCCAATCCCTTGCCTCCCGCCCCTAGCCTCTAGCCTGCCAGGCAGAAACGAAAACGGTGTCAAACACCGCGCTGGTGTCTGACACCGTTTGTCGCTCTTCCCTGGCGCCTCTAGCAGGAGCCCCGGGATACATGGACCGACTGCTGTCTACTTCAGATGCCTGCTGACGAGCTTCGTCATCTCGAACATCGAGACCTGCTTCTTGCCGCCGAACACCGGCTTGAGCTTCTCGTCGGCATTGATCATGCGCCGGTTCTTCTTGTCCTGCAGCTTGTTGCGCTTGATGTACTGCCAGATCTTCTTGGTCACCTCGGTGCGCGGCATCGCTTTGTCGCCGATTACCTCGCCGAGCGTGGCGCTGGGGTGCATCGGTTTCATGAACGCGGCGCTGGGTTTCCTCTTTGCCTTGGCCATTGGTGTGATCTCCTTTCGATTAATGAGTGAGGTCAATTGCACCGCACATCCCGTGCGGTTGGCGCAGAGAATGAGGCAACCAGAGGGAAAAGTCAATCCCCTGTCGGTAGAAACCGTTAATTTTCCCTCTGAAGATATCCACAGAGAGCTGTGACGGGACCTGTGGCCTGCCGAAGCTCTGAGAGAGAGAGAGAAGAAGGATTTGAAGAGGTATCCGTGCGGGAGAACTCAGCACGCCGTCGCTCGACGGGGCCGAAGCGCGGTCAGACCTTGTCTGCCTTGGGAGTCTTCTTTGGCATGAGGTTTTCAATAAACCGTTGCAGGCGCGCCTTGCCGGTCTGATCCATCTTGATAAATTCGACGCCCATATCCTCTCCGGCCGTCCAGATCACCCTGGCCCGGCCCACTTTCACCGGCTTCTTGTCGGTTGGAATATGCAGATCCAGTCTGATCGTCGAATCCATCTTGACGCCTGCGAGGCTTTCCAGGGCGCAGCCGGTGAGGGAGATGTTGAAGACGGTTCCCCGCCCGACACCAGACTGCCCTTCAAACGAAACGGGAGTTTTCACCCGTACGCGCCGGTCACGTGGTTCTTCCATAGCCCTCTCCTCTCCCCGGGACTGTGTTCCTGGCCTCCCTCTTCGGCCAGAGATGGGCTACTTGTCACGGGTAGAAACTTAGCCCTGCGTCAGGCGGAAGTCAAGGGACGTGACCGTCGCGGCCACGGGATCATAGAGAGCGGGATCCGTGGAGCCCCACGGCGTTACAGCCGTGGTCTCTCTGGTTTCTTCGGCGAAACCCGCCGAAGCATGTCCTCCTTCGCCAGGTCGCCGCCGCGCCATAGCCGCTTTGGCGACGGCGCGGCTTCGGAGGACACCCGCTGCGCATTCCTCCACGGCTTCACAGCCGTGGCTTCCTGCGTAGGCGGGTGAAAGTGGCCGGAAAATCCGCGGTGCGGCGCGAAGGAAGGAGCGCGATCAGGACTTGTCTGTGGGAGGAACCTTCGATTGAAGACTGGCGATATAGTCTTGCAGGCGCTCTTTGCTGGTCTGGTCGATGCTCAAAAATTCCACGCCGAAATCGTTGCCCGCCCTCCAGGTCACCCGGGCCCGGTCCACTTGCAGCGGACTCTTCTGGGACGGAATGTGCAGATAGAGTCTCATGGTGGCGTCCAGATCGACCGGCGTGTTGCTCCCGAGGCCACAGCCGCCGGGGGAGAGGTTAAAGGTGGTCCCCCGCCCGACCCCGAACTTGCCTTCGAACGACACAGGATCCTTGACCACCTCGCGCCGTTCCCGCCGTTTTTCCACCGAGGCCTCCTCTCGCCCACCGTCCTTACCGCAAACGGCGCCAAGACTAGACGTCGCCCGTCGGATAAGTCAAGGGAAGTCTGCCGAAGGGACCGCCTCCTACGAGTTATGTACGATGAGATACGAACGATGTAGACGTCGCAGCAGCGAATCCGCGATTTTACTGCCGTTCGGATCGGAGAACGGCTAGATATGCCAGCAGATCGGTGATTTCGTGGTCCATCAGGATATGTTTCTTCGCGAACATCCCCGTGCCGGGGTGGCCGAACTTGATGGACAGAAACCGCTGGGTCTCGTCCTGCGCTTTCAGCGCCGCGGCATTGCGCAGATCGGCCGGCTGCGGATTGAGCTTCGC
>Ga0155849_1068_pt2 | contig 14280 bp, 10 predicted proteins | sample RifCSPlowO2_01_FD_107503 | JGI IMG/M metagenome (GOLD analysis project Ga0155849, IMG submission 107503) | Nitrospirae bacterium RIFCSPLOWO2_01_FULL_62_17
GCGCTGGTTCTCGGCAACTCCGCCCCCGCTCCATTACAGGACCGCGCTCGTGGACCGGGGCCAGGTGGTATCCCTGGTCACCGCGACGGGCACCGTGAATCCGGTCGTGTCGGTGCAGGTCGGCAGCCAGGTCACGGGCAAGATCAAGGAGCTGTACGTCGACTTCAACTCCGTCGTCACGAAAGGTCAGCTCATCGCGCAGATCGATCCGGCGCTCTTTCAGGCGCGGGTGGCGTCGGCCCGCGCCTCGCTCAAGACCGCCCGCGGCAATCTGGCCAAGGCCAGGGCTCAACTGGCGCAGCGCACGATCGAATTGAGCAGAATGGAGACGCTGCGCGCGCAGCAGTTCGTCCCGCAATCCGATCTCGATCTGGCCCGGACGAACCACAAGGACGCCACCGCGCAGGTGGAGGTAACCCTGGCCCAGATCGATCAGGCGGCGGCGGCGCTGTCCCTGGCCGAATTGGACCTCGGCTACACCAAAATCTATTCGCCGGAAGACGGCATCGTGATCTCGCGCAAGGTGGACGTCGGACAGACGGTCGTCGCCAGCTTCCAGACCCCGATGATTTTCGTGATCGCCAAGGACCTGACGAAGATGCAGGTCATCGCCAACGTCAGCGAATCGGACATCGGCGGCGTGGCGGAAGGCAAGGCGGCGGAGTTCACGGTGGACGCGTTTCCGGCCGACCCCTTTCAGGGCGTCGTCTCGCAGGTCCGCAACTCGCCGGTCAGCATTCAGAACGTCGTCACCTACGACGTGGTGGTGGACGTGGACAACCGCGCGCTCAAGCTCAAACCCGGCATGACGGCCAACGTGTCCATCGTCACGTCGACAAAAGATCATGTCCTGCGGGTTCCGAATACCGCCCTGCGGTTCAAGCCTCCCGGCGTCCCGACGGAGAAGAAAAAGTCCGCCGTCTGGACGCTGGGTCCCGACGGACGGCTCCGGGCGGTGTCCATCGCGCCCGGCGTCACCGGTTCCTCGTTCACGGAAATCAAGGACGGCGCGCTCCGGGAAGGCGACCCCGTCATCATCGGAGTGGAGACCGCGGAGAACGGACCCCAAAAGGAGTTGCCGCCCGGTTTCGGGATGGGACCGAAAATCAGGTAAGAGCGTTTGTTTGGTTTGCCTGGCTCATTTTATTTGTCTCGTTTCGCCAGAGAAACCAAACAAACCAGACAAACCAGAAAAACGAGACAAACCAGCAATGAATTTTCTGCTCGTCACGATCCAGCTGGCTCTCCGGGTGCTTCGACGCAACCCGTTGCGGGCCGGGCTCACCATGCTGGGCATCATCATCGGCGTGGGCGCGGTGGTCGCCATGGTCAGTTTGGGCCAGGGCGCGAGCGCCTCGGTGCAGGCCCAGATCGCGAGCCTGGGCACGAACGTCCTGATCGTCATTCCCGGCGCCACGACCGTGAGCGGCGTGCGGTCGGGGCTGGGCGGCGCCTCAACGCTGACCGTCGAGGACGCGAGGGAGATCGAGCGGAAGGTGGACGGCGTCTCGGGGGTGACCTACGGCACCCGCGCCGTGCTTCAGGTCGTGCACGAGCATCAGAACTGGAGCACGGTTGTGCTCGGCGTCACTTCGGAGTTTCCGGACATCCGGGACTGGCCGATGGCGCAGGGTTCATTCTTCACGCAGTCGGACGAAGACGCCGCGGCCAAGGTGGCCGTGATCGGCAAAACCGCCGCGGACAACCTGTTCGAGCGGGGCGAGGAGATCGTCGGCGCCCAGGTCCGGATCAAGAACGTGCCGCTGCGGATCATCGGCGTGCTGACGCCCAAGGGCCAGTCCCTGCTGGGCCAGGATCAGGACGACGTGATCATCATTCCGTTCTCGACAGCCGAGCGAAAGGTCCTGGGCACCCAGTTCCTGGGCACCGTCGGCATCATCATGGTCGCGACGGCCACATCGGAGCGGCTCAGGGAAGTCGTGCCGGAGATCAAAGCGCTCCTGCGAACGCGCCACCGCCTGCAGGTCTCCGACGAGGACGATTTCACCGTCCGGACCATGGAGGACATCGCCGCCACGATGGCCGGCGCCAGCCGCACGATGCTGATGATGCTGATGAGCATCGCCTCCATCTCGCTCGTGGTCGGCGGGATCGGCATCATGAACATCCTCCTGGTGTCGGTCACGGAACGGACGCGCGAGATCGGCGTCCGTATGGCGGTCGGCGCGAAACGCCGCCACATCCTCCTGCAATTTCTGATCGAAGCGACGATCCTGAGCACGATCGGCGGCATCATCGGCATCCTGGCGGGCATCGCCGGGGCGCACCTCGTCACGACGGTCGCCGGATGGCCCACCATCATCTCGGTGCAGGCCGTGATGATCGCGTTTCTGTTCTCGGTGAGCGTCGGCATCTTCTTCGGTCTGTACCCGGCCAACAAGGCGTCGCGGCTGAAGCCGATCGAGGCGCTGAGATATGAATAGGCGCGAGAAAGGCACGACTGGCGGGAAACGCGCGACAGGCTCCGGACCGTGTCTTGCTTTTCGCGCAAGTCTCGCCAGTCGCGCGGGCAGACATCTTTACTCATCACTCGTCACTCAGTACTCATGACGGGACACTGCATGAAGAGGGACACATGAACATCTTATTGGCCGTTGACGGATCGGACCAGTCGTACGAAGCCACGCAGGCCCTGGCGCACCTGCCGACGGCGGACAAGCTGGTGGTGCTGCACGTGCTGGACGTGCCGAATCCGGCCTATCCGATGCTGGTCCCGGAAGTCGCGCGCGATCTCTACGCCACCGTCGAGCGGGAGATGCGGGAGGAAGGCCGGCGCGTGCTCGAACAGGCGTCGGCGTTTCTGCCGCCCCATACGGGGCCGGCCGACAAGCGTCTGGAACTCGGGTCTCCGTCGGACGTGATCCTGTCCGTCGCAGAGGCGGAACGGGCGCACCTGATCGTGCTGGGCGCGCGCGGGCTCGGCGTGATCAAGGAACTGCTGCTCGGCAGCGTGTCCCACCGCGTGCTCGCGCATGCGGCCTGTCCGGTCCTGGCGGTCAGAAAACCGCTGCGCTCGCTGAAGCGGATCCTCCTGGCCGTGCAGGGACCCGACGACGCCGAGACGATCGTCCGTTACCTGTCGATGCATCCCTTCCGGAATCCGGTCGAGGTGGCGGTACTCACCGTGCTGCCGTTCACCCAGCCGGTCTGGCCCACCGCCGCGATGATTCCCGAATCGCTGCGCAAGGACATGGCCGCCCGCGCCAGGAAATTCGTGGACGGCGTCGCCGCGAGGTTCGATGCCGGACACTACCGCGCTTGGGGCGACGTCGTCGAAGGCGCGCCGGCGCCGGAGATCGTCCGCGCCGCCGCGCGTCATGAAGCGGATCTGATCGTGGTCGGTTCCCGCAGCCGGAAAGGCGCGGGGCCGGTCGTGCTGGGCAGCGTCTCGCACAGTGTGGTGCACCATGCGCCGGGCTCGGTGTTAGTCGTACGATAACCGCGCGATTTGCGAGACTGGCGCGACAGGAAGAAAGTTTTTTCGGTTTGTCTGGTTTGTTTCGTTCCGCCAGAATAACCAGACAAACCAGATCAACCAGATAAACCAGAAAAACCAGACCAACCAGACAGACCGGATGCTTCGTTTCGTCTGTCTCGCCCACGGCCACGCGCCTCGCAGAACGGATCGCGCGGAAATCCGGATGCCGGTTGCACACGGACTTCATTAGTGGGAAGCTGATATTGAAGCACAATGTCCACGATCAACACGCGGACAATCAGCCGGCGCCAGTGAAAAAGACGGACGCAGTCTACGAACAAAGCCGTTTCGCCTCTCAGGTGACCGCCGCGCAAGCGGCGCACGCCGCGACGTCCGTCTATGCCGATCAGGTCAGGATGCTCTACGCCGGCGCGCCCACCGCCGTCCTGGTCAATATCGCCAACGCCGCCATCCTGACGTATCTTCTGTGGGACGTGACCCCCCCGCTCACTCTCGAGGGATGGCTGGCCGCCATGGTCCTCCTGCAGCTTGGTCGTCTCACGCTGGCCCGTCGCTACCGGGCATCGCCGGGCACGCCGCAATGGCCGGACGTCGTCAGGCATCCGCGGCACGTGACCAGTTGGGGCCAGTGGTATCTGGCCGGTGTGGCGGCCAGCGGCTCGCTCTGGGGCCTGGCCGGGTACTGGCTGTTTCCCCACCAGGCGCCTGAGCATCAGCTTGCCCTGATCTTGATTCTTGGCGGGACCGTCGCCGGCGCCACGGCGGTCCTGTCACCCGTCCGGGCGGCCTTTCCTCTGTTTGCCCTGACCGCGCTGCTCCCGCTTGGAGCCGTGTTTTTTCTGAAGGGCGACGCTTTCTCGACGGCGATGGGTATCCTGACCATCATCTTTCTCGCCGCGCTCGTGAACATGTCCCGGCTCATCCATGCCACGATTACCTCGTCCATCACACTCCGTCTCGACAACAGGGACCTGGTCGCCGACCTGCAGGCCAGGACGAAAGACCTGACGCAGATCAACCAGCTGCTCCGGGCGGAAATCGACCAGCGCACCGGCATCCAGGAACAACTCCAGGACCAGCTCTTTTTCCTCCAGGAGTTGATGGACGCGATCCCGAACCCCGTGTTCCACAAGGACACCCAGGGCTTCTACCGGGGATGCAACAAGGCCTTCGAAGCGCTGGTCGGGCGAGCCCGGTCCGGTATCATCGGCAAGACGGCCTTCGAAGTGTTTTCGAGGGAACTGGCCGATTCGCTCACCAGAAAAGATCGCGAACTGCTCGACCGGGGGATCCTCCAGGCCTTTGAAATAGACCTGCCCACGGCAAACGGCGAAGTCCGCCGCGTGATCGCGCACCGGGCGCTCTATCATAACCCGGTCGGCAGAGTGCTTGGAGTGATCGGCGTGCTCAGCGACGTCACCGATCGGAAGAAGATCTAGGCGCGCAGCACGGAGCGGGAGTTCCCGGGCTTGTGACTGGACGGCACGCGCGAGGGCCGGCAAGGGACGCTGCAGGGCAAGGAGTGCCGGGATGTGGCGTGATCGTTATGTAGTGGCCGCGTCATGAACTTCACCTGTCCCCGTTGCGCCAATCCGTTTCTTCAACGGGTCCCGCAGGACGGGCGTCTCGAACGTCTGCTCGGGCGCTGTTTCATCTATCATTTCCGCTGCCAGATTTGCCGGCATTGTTTCCATGCCATGCGCTGGGGCATTCGCTACGACCGGGAGCCCGGAGACCGCCGCCAGTATGCCCGCCGTCCGGTCCGCTTTCCCGCCACGCTGGCTTCGCGATTCGGGGAACACGAAGGCAGGGCCACGGAACTGTCGCTCAGCGGCTGTTCGATCGCCGTCTTCGCGCCCTACGGCGCAGGGGACGAGCTTTCGATCAGGCTGAATGTGCTGGACGACAAGCCGCCGATCGAAGTGGACAAGGCGGTCGTCCGGACAGTCTCTGAGGGTCAACTCGGCATGGAATTCCTGGCACTTCGTGATCCTGAAGAGGCCCGTCTGCGCGAGCTCATGCTGGCACTCTGGGTGGAAGGCACAAAGACAGGCCGGGGGAAGGGCTAGTCGGCTTTCGGCCAGGCGCCACGGAGATCGTCCGCACGACTCGCGTTGCGCGCATGTCACGCACGCCGCGCGCGAAGATTTGAAAATTTTTGATTGCATGCATTGACTGGGCGCTTCGGGACGACTATGTTATGCACGTCGTGCTTCTTGTTGTTCTTTTAAAATCAGCCGGCATGAAGACCCAGATTCAGACTGACGTCCGGCCATGACGCTGCTGCTCGCAGCGGTCCTGGCCTGCTACACGGCGGGCACCCTTCTCCCCCATTTCCTGCGGGGGCGTCCAACACTTCAAAACTATGTCGCCCATGGCCTGGCTTGCGCAGCGGGCCTCTTCGGTATTGCGCTTGGGGCTGCCGGCCTGGCTGCCCCCGAACCCCTGACCGCCTCAATCACGTCCACCATTCCCTATCTCAGCTTTGCGATCCGCCTCGATCCACTGGCGGCATTTTTCGTGCTGACCATTTCACTGGTCGGCCTGGCCGCGTCGATCTACGCGCTCGGTTACGTGACCGAATTCTACGGCCGGGTATCCCTCGGCGCGCTCGGCTCCCTCTTCAACGGCTTTCTGCTTTCCATGACGCTCGTTGTGATGGCGGACAACGGCTTCTTTTTCCTGATCGTGTGGGAGTTGATGTCGCTGCTGTCCTACTTCCTGGTCGTCACGGAGCATGAGAAGGCCGAGGTCCGGTACGCGGGATTCTTCTATCTCATCATGACCCACGTCGGAACGGCCTTCATCATCCTGACGTTCCTGATCTTCTTTCAGAACACGGGCTCCTTCTCCTTCGATGTCTTCCGCCATCCGGACACTCCATTGCCCCAGGGCCTGCGGACCTTTGCGTTCATTGCGGCGCTGATCGGCTTCGGCACCAAGGCCGGCATCGTGCCGCTCCACGTGTGGCTGCCCTATGCGCACCCGGCCGCGCCGTCGCACATTTCGGCGTTGATGTCGGGCGTCATGATCAAGACCGCGATCTATGCGCTGGTCCGGGTGTACTTCGATTTCCTGGGAGGTCAGTTCCCCTGGTGGTGGGGATTTATCATTCTGGTGGTCGGCGCCGTGTCGGCCCTGCTGGGCGTCATGTATGCGCTGATGGAGCACGATCTCAAGAGCCTGCTCGCCTTCCACAGCGTGGAGAACATCGGCATCATCCTGATGGGCCTTGGCGCGGGCATGATCTTCCAGACCTACGGGCTGAAGGAGTTCGCCGCGCTCGGGCTGCTGGCCGGGCTCTATCACACGATCAACCACGCGGTGTTCAAGGCGCTGCTGTTCCTGGGCGCCGGGTCGCTCCTCTACGCGACCCATACGCGCAACATGGAGGAGTACGGCGGCCTGCTCAAGCGCATGCCCTGGACCGGCTTCTTCTTCCTCGTCGGCGCCGTGTCGATTTCCGCGCTGCCTCCCACCAACGGCTTCGTGAGCGAATGGCTGGTCTTCCAGAGCCTCTTCCTCAGCTTTCACATTCCCAGCATCTTCCTCAAACTGATGCTTCCGCTGGCCGCGGCGATGCTGGCGCTGACCAGCGTGCTTGCCCTGGCCTGCTTCGCAAAAGCCTTCGGAATTTCCTTCCTCGCGCTGCCGCGCAGCTCCCATGCGCGGCACGCGGGAGAGGTGCCTGGTTCCATGCGCGTCGGGATGGCCCTGCTGGCCGTCGCCTGCGTCGTCCTGGGGGTCGCCCCGATGGTGGTGGTGCCGCTGCTGGACCGGATTATCGCGCCCTTGGCCGGCGTGTCGATTGCGGACAAGGTCATCGCGCTGGATGGCTGGGCGCTCGCGCCGGTGAACGTCGAATTTTCCAGCCTCTCGTCGCCGGCCCTCGCGCTGTTGCTGGCGACGCTGTCGCTGCTCGGGCTCGGGCTCGTGGCGGCGTTCGGCGGCCTGGCGAAGGCGCGCCATTCCAAGACGTGGGGTTGCGGGATCAACCTCTCGCCGCGCATGGAGTACACCGCGACCGGCTTCGTGCAGCCGATCAAGCGCGTCTTCAGCACGATCTACCAGCCGACGGTGAAGCTGGAGCAGGAGTTTCTTGAAGAGTCGAAATACTTCGCCAAGCGACAGCAGTTCGAGTTCCACATTGAACCGGTTTTCCAGAAATACCTGTATGACCCGGTGGTGGACTTCTTCCTGGCCATGGCCGGCCGCCTGCGTGTGATCCAGGCCGGAAGCCTCCACCTCTATCTGACCTATATCTTTGTGACGCTGGTCGTGCTGCTGTTGATCGCCATGTAACGAACGGTTTTTTTGGTTTCTGGAGTTTGTCTGGTTGTTCTGGTTGAACCAGACAAACCAAACAAACGAGACAAACGTAGGTACCCAGATGTTGCACGCTGTCCTGCTCATCGTCGCTCAGACCATCGTCCTGCTGGCCGTGTCGCCGTTCATCGTCGGGCTCATCCGCAAGGTGAAGGCGCGGCTCCAGTGCCGCCGCGGCGCCGGCGTGTTCCAGCCCTACGCGGATCTGGCCAAGCTGTTCCGGAAACAGCCGGTCGTCTCCTCCACCACGTCCTGGATCTTCACCGCAACGCCCTACATCCTGTTCGCCTCGACGCTGGCGGCTGGGCTGCTGGTGCCGGTCTTCGTGTCGCAGACCCCGCTCAATTTCGCCGGCAACATCATCGCGCTGGTGTATCTGCTCGCCTTGGGAACCTTTTTCCTGATCCTGGCCGGCCTCGACGCCGGGTCGGCCTTCGGCGGCATGGGCAGCAGCCGCGAGGCCATCGTCGCCTCGCTGACCGAACCGGCCATGATTCTGTCGATCTTCGCGATTGCGCTCACGGCGGGGTCCACGAACCTCAGCACGATCGTCCATAAAACGGCCCTGCTGGAAGGCATCGTCACCGACCCCTCGCCCCACCTCATGGCCTTCGCCGCGCTGTTCATCGTAGCGCTCGCCGAAACCGGGCGGGTGCCGGTGGACAACCCCGCCACGCATTTGGAACTGACCATGATCCACGAGGCGATGGTCCTGGAGTACTCGGGACGCTACCTGGCGCTGGTCGAGTGGGCGGCCGGGCTCAAGCTGCTGGTGTTCCTGACCCTGATCGTCAACATCTTCGCGCCCTGGGGCATTGCGACGAGCCTGGCGCCGGGCGCGCTCGGCCTGGGGCTGGCGGTCTACCTCGTCAAAGTGTCGGGCCTGGCCGTCGTGATCGGCGTGATTGAATCCATGTTCGCCAAGCTCCGGCTGTTCCGGGTGACGGATTTGCTGGGTGTCGCGTTCATCCTGGCGCTGCTGGCTCTCGTCTTCTTTTACGTGTTGCGGGGATAACATGTCGCTCTTGTCCCAACAGCTCGGCTCCCAGATGGTGAATCTCGGCTCGGCGCTGCTGCTGCTGACCTGCTTCGCCATCGTGGCCCAGCGGCGGCTGACCGCCTGCGTGGACATGTTCGCCGTGCAATCCGTCCTCCTCGCCGCCACGGCGGCGCTGGTCGCATTTCTCACGGGTATCCATCACATTTACATCGCCGCCGCGCTCACCGTCGTCATCAAGGCCGTGCTCATCCCGCGGATTCTCAAACAGGTCGTCGAACGGCTCAACGTGACGCGCGAGTTGGTGATGAACGTGAACATCCCCGCCAGCCTCCTGATCTGCGGCGGGCTCGTGATGCTGGCGTTCTTCATCACCCAGCCCATCATTCCCCTGGGATTCCTGCTGACGCGCGATTCGCTGGCGATCTCGCTGGCGATCATCCTGATCGGTTTTTTCACGATGATCGCGCGAAAGAAAGCCGTCACCCAGGTGATCGGCTTCCTGGTCATGGAAAACGGCCTGTTCCTGGGTGCGACCTCGGCGGCGTACGGCATGCCGCTGATCGTGGAGATCGGCGTGTTCTTCGACGTGCTGGTGGGGGCGCTGATCATCGGCATCTATACCCACCGGCTGCAGGATGCCTTTGACAGCGTGGATACGACCAAGCTCACGACCCTGAAGGAATGACCGGGATGGCGTGGCCCCTCCTGTTGCTGGTTGCAGTTCCGATCGTCGCCGGTCTCGGCAGTCTTCTCGCCGGGCGGCGGCGGACCGTGGAGGTCCTGCAGTGCGTCTCGGCGGTGACGATGCTGGCGTCCGCCGTGCTCGTGGCGGACCGGGTGATCGCCGGCGGCAGCGCGGCCGTCGAAGGTTTTCTGCACACGGACGCGCTGAGCGCGTGGTTCGATCTGATCCTTGGCGTCGTGGGAGGCACCGGGACGCTCTATGCCGTGGGATACATGGGCGAGAGCATGGACCGCGGCCACCTCCCGCTGAAGCGCTACCGCCAGTTTTTCTGTCTGTTCGATCTGTACCTCGCCGCCATGCTCCTGGCCGTGAACCTCGAAAATATCGCCATCATGTGGATCGCCATCGAAGGCTCCACCCTCTCGGCGGCCCTGCTGATCGGGTTCGACCGGAGCAAGGAGGCGCTGGAAGCCGGCTGGAAATACATCATCCTCAGCTCGGTCGGCATCGCGCTCGCGTTGTTCGGCACCATCCTCGTGTACTATTCCTCCGAGCATGTGCTGGGTGTCTCGAGCGAGGCGCTGCGCTGGTCCGAACTCTATCGCGTGGCCGGGGAACTGGATCCCGCCGCGATCAAATTGGCCTTCGTGTTTGCGCTGATCGGCTACGGCACGAAGGCGGGCATCGCGCCGATGCACACCTGGCTGCCCGACGCGCATGCCGAAGCCCCCACGCCGGTGAGCGCGATGCTGTCGGCGAATATGCTCTCGCTCGCCGTCTACGCGATCCTGCGATTCAAGGCTGTGACGGACAAAACGGTGGGGCCCGAATTTTCCGGGAGCCTGATCATCGTGTTGGCGCTGCTGTCGCTTGCCGTCTCATCGGCCTTCTTTCTGGTCCAGCGGGACTACAAACGGCTGTTCGCCTACTCCAGCATCGAGCATATCGGGATCGCGCTGCTGGGTTTCGGCATCGGAGGCCTCGGAGTATTTGCCGGCGCGTGGCATTTGATGAACCACGCCCTGGCCAAATCCACGGCCTTTTACGGCGCCGGCCTGGTGTTCCTCCGGCACAACCACAAATCGCTCGAGCGCGTGACCGGGCTGCTGGACCAGATGCCCCTCGCGGGGACCGCGATCCTCGTGGCCGGCATCGCGTTATCGGGCCTGCCTCCTTTCGGACTCTTCAGCAGCGAAGTGCTGATTGCCGCCGGCGCCTACACCGCCAAGCCGGACGTGGCCTACGCGTTTCTGGCTCTGCTGGCGTTCGCCTTCGCCACCCTGCTCTACCAGGTGCTGCGCATGGCGCTCGGCACGCCGGGGGAGGCCGGCACCGCGCCGGGCCGGCAATGCCGCATCTTTACGGGGGCCGCCGTGGGCATCAATCTCGTCGTGTTGAGTGCCATCGGACTTCAAGTTCCGCCGAGGCTGGAGCCGTTGCTGGCGTCCATCGTGACGCTCTTTGGCGCGGGAATAGAGGTGCCCCGATGAGCACGATCGCGGCGCAGGTGGCGGTCTTTCTCGGCGCCCCGCTGCTGGCTGCGTTTCTCAGCCTGGCGACCAGGCAGGCCCGCCTCCTCCATGGATTGAATCTCGCCACGATGACCGGCCTGGTCGTGTCCGAGATCGCCCTCATTCAGCAGGTGCTGGCCCACGGCCCCCTGACCGCGCTCTGGGGGCTGGTCTACATCGACGCGCTCTCCGCCTTCATCCTGCTGATCATCACCTTCATCGGGCTCTCCTGCTCGCTCTACACCTGGGCCTACCTCGATGATTACGTGGCGCGGGGCGTGATTGCGCCGGGGCGCCTGAGCCGGTTTTTCTTCCTGTTTCATGTCTTTCTGTTTGCCATGATCACGGCCACGATGGCGAACAACCTGGGCGTGCTGTGGGTGGCCATCGAGGGGACGACGCTCGCCACGACGTTCCTGATCGCGTTCTTTCGAAAGCGCGAGGGGCTGGAAGCGGGATGGAAATACCTGATCCTCTGTTCGGTCGGCATCGCGCTGGCGTTGTTCGGCACGGTCCTGACCTATTATTCGTCGGTCCGGGTCCTGGGAGACGAGAGCGAGGCGTTGAACGTCACCAAGCTCCTGGAAGTGGCCGGTCAACTGGACCCGCACGTGCTCAAGCTCGCGTTCATTTTTCTCCTGGTCGGCTACGGGACCAAGATCGGACTGGTGCCCATGCATACCTGGCTGCCGGAGGCGTACAGCGAGGCGCCGGCGCCGGTCACGGCGATGCTGGCCGGGGTGCTGGAGACCGTGGCGGTCTATGCCGTGCTGCGCAGCAAGGCCATTGTGGACCAGGCGCTCCCGCCGGAGTTCAGCGGCAATCTATTGTTGTTGTTCGGGTTCGTCTCCTTCGCGATGGCCGCCCTGTTCATCCTCATCCAGCACAACTACAAACGCCTCTTCGCCTATTCCAGCATCGAGCATATGGGCCTGGCGATGATGGGATTCGGGGTCGGGGGATTGGTGGGAACCTTCGGCGGCCTGTTCCACCTGCTCAACCATGCATTGGCCAAGTCGCTGGCGTTTTTCTCGGCGGGAAACGTGCACCGCCGGTTCACCACCTGTGAAATCGGCGACGTGCAGGGCCTGGCAGCAGCGCAACCGGTCACGGCGGTGGCGATGCTCGTCGCCGGCCTGGCCCTGGTGGGGATGCCGCCGTTTTCGACGTTTACCAGCGAAGTGCTGGTCGTGACTGCGCTGGCGACGCAGGATTTCACATCGGACACGTTTCACGCAGGCCGTTTCTTTTCCATCACCGTGGCGGATGAAGTGCGCAGCCTGTCGGTCGTCGCGGTGTTCCTGCTGTTTGCGGTCGCACTCTTCGGAGGGTTTACCTACCGGCTTGCCGCGATGGTGTGGGGCACGCCTCCGGAACACGTTCCGCGCGGCGAAGCATGGGATGTCGGGCATGTGCCGCTGATCGTCACCAGCCTCGCGCTGGTGGGATTGGGCGTGATGCTCCCAGATCCGATCAAAGCACTGCTGGATCGCGCGGTCGGCGTGCTGCTTGTGAGGTGATGCGATGGCCGATGCCGTAACGGGTGCCAGACAATTGAAAGAGGCGTTTGCGAACGTCGTCGTCGAGATGCCTTCCGTCCAGGGCACGCCGCGACTGCGGATCGCGAAGGAAGAGGTGCCGGTGGTGGCACACTACCTTCACACCCATCCGGGACTGCGCGGATCGTTGTCGCTCCTCTGGGCGGTGGACCACCGGCCGCGCGAGGCGCGCTATGAACTCTGCTACCTGTTCACGCTCGCGGAGCGCCGGGACTGGCTCCTGCTCTGCACCGACCTGCAGGGCGACGACCGCCTGTTTCATTCCATCACGCCGCACATTCACGCCGCCAAGTGGTACGAGCGTGAGATCCGCGACATGTTCGGCCTGATCCCCGTCGGACACCCGGACTTGCGCCGGCTCGTGCGTCACGAGCACTGGCCCAAGGGGACCCATCCACTCAAAAAGGACTTTTTGTGGGACACCGTGCTGGAGCGGGCCCAGGGAGAACACACCTTCCGCCGGATCGAAGGGGAAGGGGTGTTCGAGGTGCCGGTCGGGCCGATCCACGCGGGCATCATCGAACCGGGGCATTTCCGGTTTTCGGTGGCCGGCGAGCCGATCATGCAGCTCGAAATCCACCATTTCTGGAAGCACCGTGGAATAGAAAAGCTGTTCGAGCGACTGCGGTTGACGGACGGAATCCCGCTGGCCGAACGGGTGTCCGGCGACACGACCGCCGGCCACAGCCTCGCCTACTGCCAGGCGGTCGAAACGCTCCTCGGGATCGACGTGCCGGTCCGCGCCCGCTACCTTCGCAGCCTGTTCCTCGAGCTCGAGCGGCTGCACAATCATCTGGGCGACGTCGGCGCGATCTGCAACGACACCGCCTATGCCCTGGCCCACGCGCACTGCAGCCGGATGAAGGAGCGGATCATGCAGCTCAACGATCAATTGACCGGTTCGCGCTTCCTGCGCGGGGTCAATCGCATCGGAGGCGTCGCCATCGACCTGACCGACCGGCAGATGGCGCAGGTGACGGATGAGCTTGCCGCCATCGAGCCCGATTTTTCAGAGCTCGATCGCATTCTGTTCGCCAACGCCTCGCTCACCGACCGTCTGGAGACGACGGGCATCCTGTCGGAGCGTGCCGCCTGGGACCATGCCGTGATCGGCGTCGTCGGACGGGCGTCGGGGATGGACCGGGATATCCGGCGCGACCGGCCCTTTGCGGCCTACGCTGAACTGCAGCCGAAAATCATGCTCTACCGGTACGGCGACGTGCGCGCCAGGCTGCGCGTGAGAATGGACGAAATCCACGAATCGATGCGGCTCATCCGGGACGTGCGGTCGCGGGTGCCGCAAGGGCCGCTCCTGGCCAAGCCGTCGCGGGAACCGAACCCCGGCGAATGGGCGCTCTCGGCGGTCGAGGGGTGGCGGGGGGAAATTCTCTACATGGTGATGGCCGGCGAGCAGGGGCAGATTCATCGGTGCAAGGTGCGCGATCCCTCGTTCGTGAACTGGCCGGCGATCCAGTGGGCGGTCCTGGGCAACATCATCCCGGACTTTCCGCTGATCAACAAGAGCTTCAATCTCTCGTATGCAGGAAACGATCTTTAAATCAGGCGATAGACAATAGGCTATGGGCAATAGGAAGAAAGCTGAACTTCAAATTCCACCCATAGCCCATCGCCTCTAGCCCATAACCTGGGAGTTAAGAATGTTTCGCATCATCAAAAAAAGTCTGAGGACCGGTGTCGTGACGGGAGAGCATCCCGGAGCGGAATCCCCGTCCGAACCG
>Ga0155849_1154_pt1 | contig 14224 bp, 17 predicted proteins | sample RifCSPlowO2_01_FD_107503 | JGI IMG/M metagenome (GOLD analysis project Ga0155849, IMG submission 107503) | Nitrospirae bacterium RIFCSPLOWO2_01_FULL_62_17
GCCGTCAGCCGCGATCCTTGTAGTTCGGCATTGCCGTCCCTGCAGATTTCGGACGGATGACTCTGGCGTGGTGGTCTTTCTTCTGGCAGGTGCCGTCCTCGACGGTATAGACATTGCTCAATTTTTCTTTAATATGCTTCTCGACCTGCTCGCAGAGTTCCTGGGAGGTGACATCGAGACAGCGAAGACAGCAGGGCCGCGGGTCTTCCCTGAACGCCCGCTCAATGGTCGCGATGATGTCTTGAACACTTTTCATGGGTCGTGTTTAAGCATAGCAGATTTATCGGGTGGAAAAGCAGGCATAAACCTTGGGGAAGAACAGACGCCAGGAACCTTTCCAGCCCCCCCGGCGACTCTTTACTTCGCTTGTTCAGCGCCCAACAGGAGCCTGCCGACGAACAGCATCAATCCCCCGCCTGCCACGCACATCAGGAGCTTCCAGACGCTGAATTCGGCGTCCTGTCCCTCGACACGGTGAATCTCCGGCTCGCCCATGAGATATGTCATCCGGATCGGACCCTGCTCCCGTAACCGGTCCCACATCTCCTAGTCCACCTCGACCGTGTCGGTGATGTCTATTCCACGCGACAGCGCAAAGCGGAAGGTGACGGTGTACATGGTTCGCCTTGACCGACCCGTGCTCTTGGTGCCGACCGTTTTCTCCAGCACGGTGCCCTCCACGCTGCGCCCCTCCTGCTCCAGGCTCCGGTCATGCGCCAGGCCGGTGACCGTGTGATAGGCGCCTCCGGCGAAGAACAACAGGCCCGACACCAGAAACAGCCAGCCGAGCGAACTGGCCGGCAGGTCGGCCACCCAGCGACGGATCGAGAATGGCTTGTCCGTGGACATCCTTATACCCAAGGATGGACTTCATTGAAGGAGCGGTCAAGGAGCCTTCTTGGTCCGAGTGAGGGACAAGGCTTCGAGCGCCTTGTCACTCACTAACTCTCTCTTCGCGAGTGCGGCTTGGTCTACTCCGACTGCGCGCGTCCAACTCCACACCAACCGCGTAGCGGTAAAGGGAAAAGGCAGGAGGGCGCCTTTTCCCGTATTCCCTAAAAAGTAGGGTGGCGAGGTCGAGCGGACTTTGCCGGAGAAGCGGGGCACCCACCGAGGCTTTAGCAGGAAGGAAAGCTGGAACTGACCAAGGCACCGCGGTTGACGACCGCGGCCTATATATATTCCAGAAGGGCGCACGGTGCGACGAATAAGGAGCACCACGCTTGTGCGCGCCGCCGAGACGGTGAGGCGGCCGGAGCTATTCCGCATGCTAAAGCCCGGAAGGGTCGCTTCAAGAGGCAGTACGCGAGGGCCTCGATGCCCTACTTAGGAACTATGCAAGCATGGAAGGAACCCAAGCCGCCAGCTCGCTCCTACCAATCAGCCCCGAGGCGGTCGATCACCACCTGGTGCACCACGGCATGCGGTCCCAGCGCCGCCAGGTAGACGGCGGTCTCGGCCACGTCGAACGGATCGATCTTCTCGCTGCGGAGAATCTCCTCCGGCGAGGCATCCACGAGCTCATCCGCCACGCCGCCCGGACAGATGGCGGTGACTTTGATGTGGTGCGGGCGGCCTTCATCGGCCAACGCTTTCGTCAGGGCCATGATGCCGTGCTTGGACACACTGTACGTCCCCGTCCCGGCCCAGGCCTGCACCCCCGCCACGCTCGACATGTTGATGATGATCCCCCCGCCCTGCTTCTTCATCTGGTTGAACCCGGCCCGGCAGCAGTAAAATGTCCCGTACAGATTGGTCTGCATCACCTCGTCGAAGGCCTTGGTCGTCGTTTCCGCAAGACGCTTGCCTCCGAAGATGCCCGCATTGTTCACCAGGATATCCAGCCGCCCGTACCGCTTGACCGTGTCCTTGATCAGGCGGTCCACCTGGCGTTCATCGGCCACGTCGGTCTGGATGGCCCAGGCCTCGCCGCCCTTCTTGTTAATCTGCTCAACCGTCTGCTCGCAGAGTTTAAAGCGGCGCGCCGTGACGACGACCCTGGCCTCTTCCTCCGCAAACCGCAGCGCAATCGCCTTGCCGATCCCGCTGCTGCTGCCGGTGACGACCGCCACTTTATTGTGCAATCGGTGCATGTGTCGCTCCAATTGGACGCGATCGGGCAGATTGTCTACCACTGCCCCGGCGCGGTCAAGGCGCTCTGTGGCCGGAGGCGGATTGTGAGGAGGAGCGGTCAAAGAAGCAGGCCCCTCGATCGCTCGACCCAGAGGCTCTCGACGGGCAGGCTCTGGGCAAGCCCTTCGACGCACTCAGGGCAAGCAATGTTTCGAGGGCAATAGTTACCGGAGCAGCCCACTGAACGTGGCGACGCGTTAAAGGCGACGAGTTTACAGGCGACTCGTCGCCTTTCTATTTTTATAAGCGGCTGGAAGGGATGAGCTCAGAGGCGCTCGGCATGGCGGGAGCGTGATGCCGGGAGCCGTGAAACGCCGCGAGCGGTTCCGTTAATCCGTTGAGCGAGCGGCCAACAGTATGGCGTGAATGGCGAAGAGAGGTCAACGCATCATGCCGACGCCGGATGAGTTCGCCCTTCGTCAGCCGCTCTGCGGGAGCGCGGACGCGAGGCCTTGCCACCCTGCTTCATCCTGACGCCTGAGCAGTTCGCCCTTCGTCAGCCGCCGTCCTTTATCCGGGAGGCCAGTGCATCGGACGGCCGCCCAGGATATGCAGATGCAGGTGGAACACCGTCTGCCCGCCGTTTCTCCCGGTATTGATGACGAACCGGTAGCCGCCCTCGGCAATGCCCTTCAGCTTTGCCACCTTGCTGCCGGTCAGCATCAGATGTCCCAGCAGGCCGGCGTCGACCTCGTTCATTTCAGTGAGGGAGGCAACGTGCCGCTTGGGAATGACCAGCACGTGGGTCGGGGCCTGGGGATTCACGTCGTCGAAGGCGACGGTCTTGTCGTCCTCGTGGACGATCTTGGAGGGAATCTTCTTTTCGGCGATCTTACAGAAAATGCAGTCGCTCATTTTTTTTTGCCTTTTTTAGGCGCGATGGTCTTTGCCTCAGCCTTTCCGTTCGACTTCGCTTTTGCGTTCGTATCGATCGTAGCCAGGGCCTTGACCTTCAGGCCGGACGTGCCGAACCGGTTCGCCAGTTCCTTGTAGACTTCCTCCGGCTTGATGCCGCTGAAGCCGAGCGCGACAAGCGTGTGGAACAAGAGATCGGCGGTCTCGTAGATGATCTCCTCTTTCTTCCCGCCCTTCGCCGCCAGCGCGACCTCGCCCGCCTCCTCCACGACCTTCTTCAGCACCTTGTCCACGCCGCCCTGCAACAGCTTGGAGATGTAGGACTCCGCCGAGGGATGGGCCTTACGATCCTCGATCGTCTGGTAGAGCTTGTCGAGGATGCCGCCGCCGAAGCCGTCCGCGGTCTTGACGCCGCTCACCGAGCCGTCTTCCTGGAGCCGCATGAAGAAGCAGGTCTTCTCGTTGGTGTGGCAGGTCGGGCCGAGCGGCTCGGCCTTGACCAGGATGGTGTCGCCGTCGCAATCCACAAAGATGTCCTTCAGGATCAGCTTGTTGCCGGAGGTCTCGCCCTTTTCCCAGATCCGGTTGCGCCAGCGGCTCCAGAAGTGGACGGACTTCTTCTCCAGCGTCAGCTGGATGGATTCCCGGTTCATGTAGGCGAGCATGAGCAGACTGCCGTCCCGCCAGTCCTGAATGACCGCCGGAATCAGGCCCTGGCTGTCGAATTTCAAGTGAGTGAGGTCCATCATATTGATTCAGGCGAGTGGCAAGAGGCTAGGGGCTAGTGGATCGCGGTCCGCCCCCTCGCCTTTCGCCCCTTGCCTCTAGCCCTCTGCAAGCCTTACCGCAATCCCTTTTTGCCTCAGATATGCTTTCGCTTCGGGAATCGTGTGTGTCCGGTAGTGAAAGATGGACGCCGCCAGCACCGCGTCCGCCTTGCCCTTTACAAAACCGTCGTAGAGATGCTCCAGCGTCCCCACGCCGCCGGAGGCAATGACCGGGATGGACACGGCATTGGACACGGCGGCGGTCAGTTCCAAATCGTAGCCATTCAACCGGCCGTCCTGGTCCATGCTGGTGAGCAGAATCTCCCCCGCGCCGTAGCCTTCCATCTTTTTTGCCCATTCGACTGCGTCAATGCCGGTCGGCTTGCGGCCGCCGTGCGTGAAGACTTCCCAGCTGTGGGCAGACCCACAGCTTTCTTCAGTTTCATCTAACCGACGCTTCGCGCCGGGGGCCCGCCGCACGCATCTTTTTGCGTCGATCGCCACCACGATGCACTGGGTGCCGAACCGCCCGGCCGCTTCCTTCACGAATTCGGGCCGCTCGACCGCCGCGGTGTTGATACTGACTTTGTCCGATCCGGCTGTCAATAAGTTACGGATGTCCTCGAGCGTGCGGACGCCGCCGCCGACCGTGAGCGGCATGAAGACCTGCTCGGCCGTTTTGGCGACCACGTCGAGGATGGTTTTGCGGTTTTCGTGGGAAGCGGTGATGTCGAGGAAGCAGAGCTCGTCGGCGCCGTCTTTATCGTAGGCCTTGGCGATTTCGACCGGATCGCCCGCATCGCGCAGGTTGACGAAGGACACGCCCTTGACGACGCGCCCGTCCTTCACATCCAGGCAGGGGATAATTCTCTTCGTGAGCATGCGCCGCTCCCGCGGCAGGTTGAGGTTTAGGCTAAGGTTAAGGGTTACAGACTGAAGAACGATCCGCCGGCAAGAAACTCCGCTCTCTAAACCCCACCCTCAGCCTCAACCTTAGCCTTCGGCTTGTGCGGCGGCGATCGCCTGCTTCAGGTCTATTTTGCCTTCATAGAGCGCCTTGCCCAGGATGACGCCTTCGACCTTCGGGCCCAGCGCCTTGATGGCTTTGATATCCTCGAGGTTGGACACTCCGCCGGAGGCGATGACCGGCACCGGCGATGCTTCCACAATGATCTGCAGCGACAGCATGTTCGGCCCCGCCATCATGCCGTCCTTCGCAATGTCGGTGTACATGACGGCGGCCAGCGCCAGGCCGGACAGCGACGCGATGGCGTCACGGGCCGTGACACTCGTGACCGTCTTCCACCCGTCGGTCGCCACGAGGCCGTTCTTGGCGTCAATGGACACCACGACGCGCTCCGGGAAGACCTCGAGAATCTCCTCCACCACATTGCGGTGCCGCAGCGCGGTCGTGCCCATCACCACCCGCTTCGCGCCGGCGCCCAGATACATCCGCACCGTGTCGAGCGAGCGGATGCCGCCGCCGACCTGGACCGGGATGGAGACGGCGTTGACGATCCCCTCGACCTGCGCGAGATTTTTCGGCTCGCCCTCGAAGGCCCCGTTCAGATCCACGACATGCAGGAGCTGCGCGCCCTGGTCCTGCCACTGCCGCGCCATGGCCGCCGGGTCGTCCGAATAGACCGTGGCCTGGTGCATGTTCCCCTGCATGAGACGCACGCACTGGCCGTCCTTGAGATCAATCGCCGGAATAATCAGCATAAGGTTTTGCGGATGTTGAAAAAGGCCTCCAGCGGCGTTCTCGCTAGCTGCGGCCGCGCCACGGGAAAAGCACGCGCCTTGGCGCGTGCGGGGTGGGCGGGGTGGGCGGGTGAAAAAGCGACCTTTTTGAACATCCTATTAAACTATTTATTCGAAGCAAACTGATTTTTCTTTTGCTACCGTTTCGCCTTTGCGCCGAACGGAAACTGCTCGGCCAGATGCGTCGTGCCGTACTCCACCAGCTCGTCCGCCGTCTGGAACATGAAGCCCCGTTCGATGGATCCCTTGGCGTCCTCGGTGAGCGGCTTCTGCTTCTCGTAATAGTTGCCGACCCACAGGGTCGTGCCGTCGGCTGCAACCAGCTTGACTTCGAAGCCGACCGCCGCCGTCTCGCCGCCCAGCTTGCTGCCCTTCCGCTCCTGGTAGACCAGCACGCGCCCGACGATCGCCGCATCCAGGGTCATCTTGGTCGCCACACTGGCTGCGCGCTGCTCCGGCGTCATGTCGCCGCCCGCCCCCGCCAGCGTCATGAGCGCGGCCGCGGCGTCGTCCGGCGAAAACACCTTCAGCCCTTCCCAGTTTTTCAGCTTGCCGTGGAAGGATCGCGTCACCCGCTCGGCCGCGGCGGGCGTGACCGCGGCAGCCTGCACGGCATGCCGCTCCCCGGCCGGCGGCACCGACACGGACATGTCCGACCGCCGGATGCCCTGGGGCGGCTCGATCTCGTCATAGGGGCGGTGCTCCGTCACCTGCGGCGTCTTCAGCGCGTCGAACGGCAGCACGACCAACGTCTTGACGTGGTATTGATCGATCTTCGACGAGACCTCCGACTTGACCTTGGGTGAGAAGGCGCAGGCGCTCAGCAGCGCCAACGCCGCGAGCACGTAAAGCGCCTGCACTCCGAAGCGAGCTCCGTCGCCCAGGAGCGCGAAACGTGAAGCGTTCGCAATGTTTTGTCTCATTGATTTTTACCCCTTACACCTAACGCCCCACGGCTGCTAGGACCACTCTCCAAAGTTTTTGACGATGCGCAGGCCGGTCGCCTGGCTCTTCTCCGGATGAAATTGACAGGCGAAAATGTTGTCCCGCCACACGCTCGAGGCGAACGGCAGGCCGTAGTCCGTCGTCGTCGCCACGACCGACTGGTCCTGCGGCTCCACATAATACGAATGCACGAAATAGACGTGCTCGCCCGAGGCAATCCCCCGCAGCGGCGGCGCTTCGCGCGTCACGGTCACCCCGTTCCAGCCCATGTGCGGCACCTTCAGGCGAGGGACAGGCTCCGGTTCTGCCGGTGCCTGTCCCTCTCTGAGACCAGGGACAGGCACCCTGTCGGGAGCCAGTCCCCACGGAAACTTCTTCACGCGGCCCGGCAGCACGCCCAACCCCTTGTGGAGTCCGAACTCCTCGCTCTCCGTGAACAACAACTGCAGGCCCAGGCAGATCCCGAGGAACGGCTTGCCCGAGGCGATGGTCTTCCAGATCGGCTCGACCAGGCCGTATTGTTCCAGATTTGCCATGCAATCGGCAAATGCGCCGACGCCCGGCAGGACGACGTGGCTGGCATCGGCGATGGCGCGGGGATCGCGCGTGACGACGGCCCGGTGCCCGACCGTCTCGAAGGCCTTCTGCACGCTCCGCAGATTCCCCATGCCGTAGTCGATGATCGCAATCATGGCCGCTCCGCGGCAGGCACGAGGCTATGGGCTATGGGCAATAGGCAAAACAGGCTATGGGCTATGGGTGATCGGCAATGGGTAAGACTGACTCGCGGGATACTCCTTCGTTTCATCGCATCTCTGCCTATAGCCTATCGCCCATTGCCACTAACCATCAGCCTATCGCCCATCGCCCATAGCCTATAGCCTTCCCTTAGTTGACAGCACGCCCTTGACCCTCCCGTCGAGCGAGGTCGCCTGATCCAGCGCCCTCGCGAACGCCTTGAACGTCGCCTCGATGATGTGGTGCGGATTGCGCCCGTACAGCACGTTCACGTGCAGGTTGAACGCCCCGCGCGCCACGAAGGCTTCGAAAAAGTCCTGGAACAGGTAGAGGTCGAAATCCTTGATGCGCCGGTTCGGCAACTGGGCATTGTAGACGAGGTACGGCCGGCCGCTGAGGTCCACCGTGACCTGCGCCAGTGTTTCGTCCAGCGGCACCGAGGCGAAGCCGAACCGCCGGATGCCCTTCTTGTCGCCCAGCGCCTGCTTGAGCGCGTCGCCCAGCACGATGCCGACGTCCTCGACCGTGTGATGGTCGTCGATGTGCGTATCACCCTTGGCCTGGACGGTCAGGTCGAAGAACCCGTGCCGGCCCAGCAGGTCCAGCATGTGGTCCAGGAACGGGATGGGCGTCTTGATCTTGGTCCGGCCGGCGCCGTCCAGCGCCCACTCGACGCGGATGTTCGTCTCCTTTGTCGCCCGCTTGATGACCGCACGCCTCGCGGAGTCGGCGATGCGGGCGCGGCGTGCCGGCGTCCGGCGTGTCTTTTTCATGAGAACCTGCTCTCCAGCGATTTGGCGTGGGCGTCCAGCCCCTCCATGTTCGCAATGCGGATCAGGTGATCCTTGACCCGCATCAGCTCGTCCTTGCTGTAGGAAATGAGATTGCTCTTCTTCACGTAATCGTCCACGGACAGCGGCGAAAAGAACCGCGCCGTCCCGCCCGTCGGCAGCACGTGGTTGGGCCCGGCCACGTAGTCGGCCACGGCCGGCGGCGTGTAGCGCCCGAGGAAGATCGCGCCCGCGTGCCGGATTTTTTCCAGATAATCGAACGGCCGTTCCGCCGTCAGCGTCAGATGCTCGGGCGCGATCTCGTTGGCGACCGCGACCGCCTCCTCCATGTTCGGCACGACCAGCACCGCCGCGTGGCGCGCCAGCGACTTGGAGACGATCGGCCCGCGCTTGAGCCGCTTCGCCTGCTCGTGGAGCTGCCTCACGACGTCGCGCGCGAGCCGCTCCGACACCGTGACGAGCCAGACCTGCGCCTCTTCGTCATGCTCCGCTTCGCAGAGCAGATCGGCCGCCACGTGGGCGGCATTCGCGTGCTCGTCGGCCACGACGAGCAGTTCGCTGGGCCCGGCCACCATGTCCAGCGCCACCGTGCCGTAGAGCAGCCGCTTGGCCGTCGCGACAAAGATGTTGCCGGGACCGACGATGGCATCCACCCGCGCGATCGTCTTTGTGCCGTAGGCCATGGCGCCCACCGCCTGCACGCCGCCGATCCGGTAGACCTCGTCCACGCCCGCGATGTCCGCCGCCACCAAGAGATACGGGCTGATCACGCCCTTGGGCGCGGGCGTGCACATGACGACCCGCTTGACCCCCGCCACCTTGGCCGGGATCGCGCACATGAGGACGGAGGATGGATAGGCCGCCTTGCCGCCCGGCACGTAGAGCCCGACCGCGTCCATCGGCACGACCATCTGTCCCAGCGTGGCGCCGTTGTCCTGGTACATCCACGTTTTGGCGCGCTGCCGCTCGTGGAACGCCATGACCCGCTGCGCCGCGTACCGCAGGGCATCGCCCTCTTCCTTGCGGATCTGGTAGTAGGCGTCCTTGATCTGCTGCGGGCTCACCCGGAACTGCGGCGGCTTCAGCGACACCCGGTCGAACTTTTTCGTGTAGCGCGAAATGGCCGCGTCCCCGCCACGCTCCACCGACTTCAGGATGGTCCTGACGGTCGCTTCGACCTTCCCGCTGGACTGGCCCGCGCGTCCGGCGATCCGCTTCAGCGCGGTCTTGAATGCCTTGTCCGTGCTCGACAGAATTTTGATCATCTCGCGCTCCGCTTCTTCGTCCGCTGCACCCGCCGCGTGGTCGTGCGGCGGCCGGCGCGACGTCCGTTCAATCGCGCCGCAGGGCGTCGACGCAGGCGCGCCATCAGTTCTGAAATTTCCCCGTGCTTCAACTTGAGGCTCGCCCGGTTGACGATCAGCCGCGCCGTGGACTCGGCGATCACGTCGATCTCCTCCAGGTCGTGCGCCTTCAGCGTGCGGCCGGTGGAGACGAGGTCCACAATGCGGTCGGCCAGACCCACCACCGGCGCGAGTTCAATGGAGCCGTAGAGCTTGATGATCTCGACCGGAATGCCCTTCTGGTTGTAGTAGCGCTCCGCGACGTTCGGATATTTCGTCGCCACGCGCAGCTTCGCGGACATGCGCTCGCGCACCTCGTGCCCCTTCCGGGCGGCGACGGCGAGGCGGCACCGGCCGAACTTGAGATCCATCGGCTCGTACACGTCGAGGTTCTGCTCCAGCAGCATGTCCTTGCCGACGACGCCCACGTCCGCCGCGCCGTACTCCACATAGGTGGGCACGTCGCTCGGACGGATGATCATGAAGACCAGATCCTTTTCGGGGCACTCGATGATCAGCCGCCGGCTGCCCGGGGACAAATCTTTCCCTACATACCCGGCCTTCCGAAACAACTCGATCGCCGGCTCCAGCAGTTTCCCCTTCGACAGCGCGACCGTGATCATGCCCGCCCCTTTGCCGCCTGAGCGGCCTGGCCTGATTGCCCCGCGCCCGGCACCCGCCGGACGGCCGCGCCCAGCCCGTTGAGTTTCTCTTCGATCCGCTCGTAGCCCCGGTCCAGGTGATAGACCCGCGCGATTTCCGTTTCGCCTTCCGCCGCCAGTCCCGCGACGACCAGCCCGGCGCTGGCCCGCAGGTCCGACGCCATCACGGGCGCGCCGCTGAGCTTCGCGATGCCGGTCACCACCGCATGGCTGCCGTCCACCTTGATCTCCGCCCCCATGCGCTGCAGCTCCGGCACGTGGATGAAGCGGCTCTCGAACACCGTTTCCGTGATCACGCTGGTGCCCTGCGTGACGCACATGAGCGCCATCATCTGCGCCTGCATGTCGGTCGCAAAGCCCGGATAGGGATAGGTCCTCACGTCCACGCTCTTGAGCCGCTTCGCCGCCTTGAGCCGGATCGATTCCTTGCTCTCCGTCACCTCGGCGCCCGCCTCGCGCAGCTTCGCCGTCACCGCTTCGAGGTGCCGGGGCCGGCAGTCCTTCACGCAGACGTCGCCGCCCGTGATCGCCGCAGCCGCCAGATAGGTGCCGGCTTCGATCCGGTCGGGAATCACTTCATGATCGGCCCCGCGCAATTCGGATACCCCCTCGATCGTGATCATGTCGGTCCCGGCGCCGGCGATCCGCGCGCCCCGCTTGACGAGAAACGCCGCCAGATCCAGGATCTCCGGTTCCTTAGCCGCATTCTCGATCACCGTCGTCCCGTCGGCCAGGCAGGCCGCCATCATCAGATTCTCCGTCCCCGTGACCGTCGGGAAGTCCAGGCAGATCCGTCCGCCTTTCAGGCGGGAGGCCTTCGCCTTGATGTAGCCGTGCTCGACCGTGACGGTCGCGCCCATCTTCTCGAATCCCGCCAGGTGGAGATTCACCGGCCGGGAGCCGATCGCGCAGCCTCCGGGCAGCGAGACCGTGGCCTCGCCCCAGCGGGCCAGCAGCGGACCCAGCACGACCACCGACGCGCGCATGGTTCTCACTAAATCGTATGGCGCTTCGGATGAGCGGAGCGCGTCCATCTTCATCGTCACGCGGTTCCCCTCGGCCTTCACCGTCGCGCCCAGGATGCCCAGCACTTTGCTCATCGTGACCACATCCACCACGCGCGGGACGTTCGTCACGGTGCATTCGCCGCCGCCCAGGATCACCGACGCAAGAATCGGCAGCGCGGCGTTCTTCGCCCCGCTGACCGCGACGTCGCCCTGCAGCCGGCGCCCGCCTGAAATAACGATCTTGTCCATAAAAGTAACTTCGAGGTTGAGGCTGAGGTTAAGGCTGAGGGTTTGTTCTTCCCCTTGCCGAAACGAAATGTTTCTTCCCCCTCAACCTCAACCTTAACCTTTCAACTGTGCACATAGGACCCGGTCGATGCCGGCCTGGTCCGGCCGGACGTCCATCGTCCCGTACCGTCCCGTCGCCTCAATGAGCGCACGCACCGATTCCGCCTGCCCCTGCCCGACTTCCATGATCAACCAGCCGGCCGTGTGCAATAGTTCGGCAGCCTCCTGCACGAGCCGGCGATAGATCGCCAGGCCGTCCTCGCCGCCGGCCAGCGCGATTCGCGGCTCAAAGAGCCGGACCTCCGGCTGCAACGCCTCCCATTCGCGCTCGGCGATATAGGGCGGATTGGAGATGACGAGGTCCACCCGGCCGGACACCCCACAGGCACGAAGCGGTTGCAGGAGATCGCCCTCCAGGAACGTCACCTGCCCGGCCACGCCATGGCGCTCCGCGTTCCGCCTCGCCACGCGCAGGGCCTCCGCCGAACGGTCCGTCGCATAGAGCACCGCCAGCGGCATCCGGCGCGCGAGCGACACGGCGATGCAGCCGGACCCGGTGCCCATATCCACGATCACCGGGCGGCGCCCCGCCGCCGATTGCATGCCGGCATAACGGACGGCGGCGTCCACGAGCAGTTCCGTTTCGGGACGCGGAATCAGCACGCTGGGCTCCACTTCAAATTCCACCCCGCAAAATTCCTGCGTGCCCAGGAGATACTGCAGCGGTTCCCGGTTCGCGCGGCGCTGCAGCAGATCCAGCGCGCGACGCAACCCCTCGCCCTCCACCTGCAGCGATTCGTTCGTGCGCAGGTCGAGCGGCGTGCGGCGCAAGGCATGCTCCAGCAGCCAGCCCGTCTCCAGGCCGGCCTGCTCGATGCCGGCGCGCAGGAGCAGCATGGCGCCCTCGCGCGTCAGCTCGCCGATGGACATCGCCTGCGGAGACCTGTCCGTCCCGATCATGAGGCCTCCGAGACCATCTGCTTCGTCTGCGCGGTTTTCAATCCTTCGATCAGCTCGTCCATGTCGCCGTCCAGCACCTGCTCCAGCCTGTGCAACGTCAGGCCGATGCGGTGATCGGTCACGCGGTTCTGCGGAAAATTATAGGTCCGGATCTTCTCGCTCCGGTCGCCGGTGCCGACTTGCGACTTCCGCTGCTGCGCGATGTCGGCCTCCTGCCGCTCCCGCTCCGCCTCGACGATGCGCGTGCGCAGCGTCCGCATGGCCTTGGCGCGGTTCTTCAGTTGCGACCGTTCGTCCTGGCACGTAACGACCACGTTGGTCGGAATGTGCGTGATCCGCACGGCCGACTTGGTCGTATTGACGCTCTGCCCGCCGGCGCCGGATGAGCAGAAGGTGTCGATCCGCAGGTCGTTCGGATTGATGTTCACGTCCACTTCCTCCACCTCCGGCATCACCGCGACCGTGACGGTCGAGGTGTGGATGCGCCCGCTGGCTTCCGTGGCCGGCACCCGCTGCACCCGGTGCACGCCGCTCTCGTGCTTGAGCCGGCCGTAGGCGCCCTTGCCCTCGACCAGCAGCACGACGTTCTTGTACCCGCCGATGCCCGTTTCGTCCGCCTCCATCAATTCCGTTTTCAGCCGCTTGCGCTCCGCGTAGCGCGTGTACATCCGCAGCAGGTCGCCGGCGAACAGGGCGGCTTCTTCGCCGCCTGCGCCCGCCCGGATCTCGACGAACGTGTTCTTGTCGTCGCGCGGATCCTTCGGCACCAGCAGCTCCGTCGCGCGCTCTTCCATCTGGCGGCGCCTGTCCTGCAGCGTGCGGACTTCTTCGGTCGCCAGCCCCTTCAGCCCGGCGTCGGCGCCGGCATCCTTCAGCATCTGCTCCGCATCGTTCAGATGGGTGAGCAGGGCCTGGTACTCGGCAAAGAGGTGCGCGGTCTCTTCCAGGTCGCTGCGCTCCTTGTTGAGCTTGCGCACCTGGTCCTGCTGGCTGAGGACGGACGGCTCCGTGAGCTGATGCGTCAGCTCGTCGTAGCGCTTGGCCGTGGCCTCCCACTTGGCCAGCAGCAACGCTTCCCTGGACTCTGTCGTGTTCGTTTCAGCCATCTTGTTCCGTTCCAAAAAACAGAGAACCCACTGCCCATCCGTCTCCGCAATTTATTCCGGTCCGAAAAACAAGAGGGACCCTGCCCGCTCGTGAATTAGCGTCCCTCTTATTTTTCTTACGTGTTTCGTCCGTCTCCGTGATTCGGACCGAAAAAACAGAGGGACCCTGCCCCTCAACGAAGCAGGGTCCCTCTGGTGATTGCGCTAATGCGTCCGATTTGCGATCGGCGTCACCCTTACTTCGTCTTCTTGGCGTACTTCTTTTTGAACCGCTCCACGCGCCCTTCCGTATCCAGGATTTTCTGCGTGCCCGTGAAGAAGGGATGGCAATGGGAGCAAATGTCCACTTTGAGGTCGCCGACCGTCGAGCGCGTCTTGATCTTGGCCCCGCAGGCGCAGCTGATGGTGGCTTCCCTGTACACCGGATGAATACCCTTTTTCATTTCAATCTCCTCAGCAAGTAGCACATAGCGAATAGCCAGCAGCCGGATTGCCCGAAGCTATTCGCTACGAGCTGTCAGCTATTAGCTTATTATCTGTTCATGGACTGCAGGAATTCCTGGTTGGTCTTGGTGCCGCTGATTTTGTCGATCAGGAACTCCATCGCTTCCATCGTGCCCAACGGGCTGAGCACCTTCCGGAGAATCCACATCTTGTTGAGCCGGTCCTTGTCCACCAGCAGTTCTTCCTTGCGGGTGCCGGACTGGCTGATGTCGATCGCCGGGAAGATCCGCTTGTCGGCCAGCCGGCGGTCCAGATGGACCTCCATGTTGCCGGTGCCCTTGAATTCCTCGAAGATCACGTCGTCCATGCGGCTGCCCGTGTCGACCAGCGCCGTCGCCATGATCGTCAGGCTTCCGCCGTTCTC
>Ga0155849_1037_pt2 | contig 14174 bp, 13 predicted proteins | sample RifCSPlowO2_01_FD_107503 | JGI IMG/M metagenome (GOLD analysis project Ga0155849, IMG submission 107503) | Nitrospirae bacterium RIFCSPLOWO2_01_FULL_62_17
CAGCCGCCGCCCAGCCATTCGTGAAAAGTGATCTTGCCTTCGGTCGTGTCCGCCGTAAAATTCGGCGCTTCATCTCCCAATCGCAGTGCCATGGCCGGCCTCCTTTGAATGACGTGGTGGAATCAATGCAATAAGCGCCCGTGAAACAGCTTTCAGGATACTGCTGCGTCTTGCCGAAGTGCAAGGGGTCCCACCCGGTTGAGGCGCGGCCGGCGATGTGCGAAACTGTGCCCGATGACAGCCTCGCAATATCCGCGGAGTCCCAGGGAGAAGGTCGGCGGCATGGCCCATTTGGGAAGGCTGTTCGACAAGATCCGGATGCGCCACAAGGGGTTGATTCAGGACTACAATTACCTCACGGCCGGATTCGACAAGTACCTGCTCGACATGCTGGGGCTCAAAGGAGAGCACCTCGAACGGCGCGTGCTGCAAGGCGGGACGGACGACGAATTGCTCTCTTGGGTGCAGGCAAACGGAAAGACCCTTTCAGAAGCCGAGATCCGGATGTGGAATATCAAAGTGCTGACCGGCGAGCCGAAGGATGATGCGGCCAGGGAACGGTTCAAGGGGCGGCTGGCGGAGATCGCCGCCAAACGCGGTGTGCCGGTCGAATCGCTCCCGCGCGTGACGACGTGGGCGGAGGCCATTGATCTGGATGAAGGCCGGCTGTGATCGAAGTTCATTCGTTGACTAGCCCCGGTCCATCTGTTAGATTTCCCCTCCGAGCGTCGGTTGCGATACACTGACGCGTCGATCTTCAAAACCCGCAGTAGGCATGACGGTTCGTCGCGAAATCGAGGAGACGCCGTGCGAGACGAGCGTGTGCAGCCATGAGGAAGGGAAGCGTACTTGGAACAGTACGTTGACCGACCGAATGGCGAACCCGCTCATCTGCGTGCCGATGCGTGCACGCAGATTTGTCGTAGCGGCGTATCCGCGATTGCAGCAGAAGCGCTCATGGATGCTGCGGGTTCAGGTCACACAGCGTCCCCATCGTCTAGCCTGGCCTAGGACGCCGGCCTTTCAAGCCGGCAACACGGGTTCGAATCCCGTTGGGGACACCACCAAGCTCGCTAGTACCGCGGCCTAATTATCGCTGCATCGAATGTGGGGCCGCGGAGAAAACCCTTAAGTGCTTCTGATGCGAGGTTTTCGCGGCGGAGAGTTACTTTGCCTCCAGCAGGCTTAGATAGCTTGCTAGTACCGGCGGCTAACTCTCGCTTTATCGGAACTGAGCCGCCGGATAAAACCATCAAGTGTTTTTCAGAAGAAAGATTGCGTCTTCATATATCTTTCATCCATCAGAGGCCCCGCAATGATTCCGCGCACGACCCTCACCCAAACCTTCGGCCTCCTTTTTCTCGGCGTCCTTCTCCTCGGCGCCACCGACGACAAAAAATCGCCGGCGGTGCCTCCGGGCGAACCGAAGGGTAAGGATGCGGCGCCGATGGTGCTCATTCCCGAAGGGGAGTTCACGATGGGCACCAGTGATGTGGGATTCGGCTGGCACCAGGGGAATCCCAACGAAAATCCGGAGCACGCCGTCAAGTTGCGCGCCTATTACATGGATCAATTCGAGATGACGGTGGATCGCTACGACAAATTTCTTGAAGCCACCAAGCACGATCCGCCGATGTGGGATGAGGATGCCACGGCGTCGGCCAGCGACCGGCCGGTCGTCGGCGTGACCTGGCAGGATGCGGCCGACTATTGCAAATGGGCCGGCAAACGGCTGCCGACCGAAGCCGAATGGGAAAAAGCGGCCCGCGGCACGGACGCTCGCCGGTTTCCCTGGGGAGACATGCAGCCGTTCGTGGACATCGTCAATTATAACCGCGGTATCTGGGTGAGTTATCCGGTGACGCTGGTGGCCGTCACGAGCGGGCTCGAAGGCATGAGCATCCGGCATGGCTTGAAGACAGGCGGCACGAGTCCCTACGGCCTGTACCATATGTCCGGCAACGCGAGCGAGTGGGTGGCGGACTGGTATGATGCCGAGTATTACGGCAAGAGTCCGAAGGAGAATCCGACCGGACCGGACAAAGGCGACAAGAAAGTGATCCGGGGAGGAAGCTGGAACGATCCGCCCCGCAACCTCCGCGTCACGTCCCGTCTCAAGGCGACACAGGATTATCAGGACTCGACCATCGGCTTTCGCTGTGCGATGGACGCGAAGTAGAAGAGCGTATAGCTGATAGCGAATAGCATATAGCAAGATTCTCCATGAATTCTGTTCCAACCATACGCCATAAGCCATCCGCTCTCTATCGATGCCTCTCCTGATCGGCGATCCCGCTCCTGCCTTCTCGCTGCCCGGTACGGACGGGCGCACGCATTCGCTCGACGGTCTGTCCGACAAGCCGGTGCTTGTCGTCGTGTTCTCCTGCAATCACTGCCCCTATGTCCAGGCCTATGAGGACCGGCTGGTGGCCATCCAGCGGGATTATGCCGAACGCGGCGTCCAATTGGTTGCCATCAATTCCAATGACGATGTGCATTATCCAGAAGACAGCTTCGAACAGATGGTCGCGCGCGCCGGTGCCCGAAGGTTCAATTTTCTCTACCTGCGGGATGCGTCGCAGGCAACGGCGAGGGCCTATGGCGCCACGCACACGCCGCAGCTCTTTGTTTTTGATCGGGATCGGAGACTTCGCTACACCGGCAAGATCGACGACAACTGGCAGAACCCCAAGGCGGTCACACGCCGGTATTTGCGGGAGGTGCTCGATGCGCTGCTCGACGGTCGTGCGCCGGCAGAAACGCAGACGCATGCCATCGGCTGCACCATCAAGTGGAGATAGCCGGTGGCGGGTCGCGCTCTCGATGAACGCGCCTGGACGTTACTGATCGCCGGCATCATCCTGCTCGGCGTGACCTACTCCCTGCTCGGGCCTGTGCCTTCACCTCAGCCGCCGGTCCCTGTCTCATCCGTTCCCAGGCTCGATTCGGCGATGATTCCGCTGGTGACCGGCGAAGAGCCGATCGATGTCCTGTTCATCAAATCCGGCTGCCCGGTGTGCCATGCGATCCCGGGGATACAGGGGGCCGACGGGCGTGTCGGCCCGAAGCTCGTCCTCGGCACGACCGGACCGCAGCGGCTGGCCGATCCGCGTTACCGCGGGAGGGCCAGGACGGTGCGCGACTATATCGTCGAGTCGGTGCTTGAGCCGGGTGCGTATGTGGTGAGCGGCTATCCGGATCGGACGATGCCGGGGTGGTACGGGCAGAAGCTGAGCGCCGAGGCCATGGGCAGGATGGCCGCCTACCTCGAAGCCCTTGCGGAAGACTCCTGAACGCGAGGAAGCCGGGCGCGCGAGGGGGAAGAGCGCTACATTTTTTTCATCGCCCCCGGCGTCGTGCCTTTCAGCGTAAAGGTGCCGACGTCCGAAGCGGGCTTGGGCGCGGTTCCCGGTGCCGCGGGCTTGGGCGCGGCGACGGGCTCCTCATCGGTCTTGAGGCCGGCGAGCTTGATCTTCAGACGCAGGTTGTTCGCGCTGTCGGCGTTCATGATCGCCTGATCCAGCGAGATTTTCCCCTCGCGATACAGGTTGAAGAGCACGTAGTCGAAGGTCTGGCAGCCTTCCTGGACGCCCTGCTCCATGGCCTCCTTGATGGTGTCGATCTCGCCTTTCTTGATCAGGTCCTTGATGCGCGGGGTATCCATCATGACTTCCAGCGCGGCGACACGCTTGCCGTCCAGGCCCGGGATCAGCCGTTGCGAGATGATCGCGCGCAGATTCAACGACAACTGCAGATAGATCTGCGCGTGCCGCTCCTGCGGGAAGAAATTCATGACGCGCTCGATCGCCTGGTTGGCGTTGTTGGCGTGGAGGGTGCACAGGCACAGGTGGCCGGTTTCGGCGAAGGCGATCGCGGCCTCCATGGTTTCCAGGTCGCGGACTTCGCCGATGAGGATGACGTCGGGCGCCTGCCGCAGGGTGTTCTTGAGCGCGGCATGGTACGACATGGTGTCGAAGCCGATTTCGCGCTGCGTGATGACGGAGCGCTTGTGCCGGTGGACGAACTCGATCGGGTCCTCCACGGTGATGATGTGGCCGGGCGAGTTGGCGTTCCGGTGGTCGATCATGGCCGCCAGCGACGTGGATTTGCCGGAACCGGTGGCGCCGACCACGATGACGAGCCCGCGCTTGGACATGATGATGTCCTTGACGATCGGCGGGAGGCCCAGCTTGTCGATCGGCACGATCTCGACCTTGATCTGCCGGATGACGAATCCGACGTTGCCACGCTGGCGGAAGATGTTCACGCGGAACCGGCCCATGTCCGGATAGAAGAGCGCCAGGTTCATCTCGTTGCTTTCCTCGAATTCCTTTTTCTGCTTGTCCCGCATGACGTCTTTGGCCAGCGTTTCCAGCATCTCGTTGGTGAAGGGGGCCGCGCCGACCGGCTGGGTGACACCCTCGATCCGGTACATCGCCGGCAGTCCCTCCGTCAGATAAATATCCGACGCGTTCCGTTCCACCATGACTTTCAAGATATCGCGGATGTTCATCGCCTGCCTCCAGAATTACAGTGATGCTTCATGGTCGTACAGCCTGCGGCACGGCTCCGTTCATGCGGCCGGCGCAGCGGGCGCACCGGGGGCTCCGGGCGCGCCGAAGAGATTAGCCGTCATGCTTCGGGACTGGGCCTCAGCCTTGGTCACGAGCCCCTTGGTCACCAGATCGATCAATGCCATGTCCATCGTCTGCATGCCGTCTTTCTTGCTGGCCTGCATGATGCCGGGGATTTGATGGAGCTTGGCCTCGCGGATCAGGTTCCGCACCGCGTTGGTGCCGACCATGATCTCCAAGGCCGCCGCCCGGCCGCCGCTCTTTTTCTTGAGCAGGGTCTGGGTGATGACGCCCTCGATGGATTCCGCGAACTGGGCGCGGATCTGGGCCTGCTGAGTCGGCGGAAACACGTCGATGATGCGGTCCACCGTCTTGGGCGCGCTGGACGTGTGCAGCGTGCCGAACACTAGGTGACCGGTCTCGGCTGCGGTGAGCGCCAACTGGATGGTATCGAGGTCCCGCATCTCGCCGACGAGGATGATATCCGGGTCTTCGCGCAGCGATGCCTTGAGGGCGTTTGCGAACGACAGGGTATGAGGTCCCAGCTCGCGCTGGCTGACCAGGCACTTTTTGGATTTGTGAACAAACTCGATCGGGTCCTCGATGGTGAGGATATGGCCCTCAAAGGTGTCGTTGAGGTAGTCGATCATCGCGGCCAGCGTCGTGGATTTGCCGGATCCGGTCGGCCCGGTCACGAGGACGAGCCCTTTTTCCTTATCGCACAACTCTCTTAGAATTGGCGGCATGCCCAGTTGTTCAAGCGCCAGGATCTTCGTCGGAATGGTCCGGAACACGGCGGCTTCCCCGCGGCGTTGATTGAAAATGTTGACGCGGAAACGGGCGATCTCGCCCATCTCGAATGAAAAGTCGCATTCGCGGGTTTCCTGGAAGACCTTCCGCTGCGTGTCGTTCATCATGTCAAAGACCATGTTATGGACTTCGTCCTTGGAGAGAGCCGGGTGTTCGAGTTTTTTGAGTTCCCCGTGGATGCGCAGCATGGGCGGCTCGCCCGCGCTCAGATGGCAGTCGGACGCGCCCTGCTGGACGCCGAAGGTGAGCAGCTGAGTGATATCCATGAGGAGCCTCCGCTATCAGCTTACTACAATGAAATATAGCTCAATTTTTCACGAAGACCAGGTGCCGGAGTGGAGCCCCATGGTTTTATACCCGTGGCCCCACGTGATTTCAGCGTAACCCGCCGAAGCGTATCCGCCTTCGCCAAGGCTTCGGCGGATACCCGCTTCGCATTCATCCACGGGCTCACACCCGTGGCTTTCTGCGAAGGCGGGTAAATTGTGACTCAAACCGGTTTTTGGTGCAAGTCCCTCCTCAATATTCTCAGCGCCGGCCGGAGGCGCGGGGCCGGTCCGGTGTCAGCACACGCGCACTTCGCGCCCGGCCTGCCCGAAGGCCTCGAGCGCGCGATCCAGCTGCGTGCGGCTGTGTTCCGATGTCACGGTTACCCTGATGCGGCTGGTGTTTTTCGGAACTGTCGGAGGCCGGATAGCCGGAGCGTAGACGCCCAGTTCCAGCAGCCGGTCGGCCATCGCGACGGCCTTCTGCGCGTTGCCGACCACGATCGGCAGGATCGGGCTGGCGCTGCCGGTGAGCCGGAAGCCCAGGCGCGTCAAACCGGCATGGAGATACTGCCGGTTCTCCCAGAGCCGCACGCGCCGTTCCGGTTCATTGCGCAGGACCTGCAGTCCGGCGATGGCCGCCGCCGCCGTCGCCGGCGGCGGGGCGGTGGCAAAGAGAAAGGTTCTGGCCGTGTTGATCAGATACTGGATCATGGCGGACGGTCCGACGACGTAGGCGCCGCTTGTGCCGAGGGCTTTTCCCAGTGTGCCCATGTGGAACGGAATCCGGCTTTCCAACCCGAAATGTTCGATGGTCCCGCGGCCCTGCGCGCCCATCACCCCGGTGCCATGAGCATCATCGACGAACAGTCTCGCATTATACCGGTCCGCCAGTTCAATCAGGTCCGGCAGCGGCGCCAGGTCACCGTCCATGCTGAAGACGCCGTCCGTCACGATCAGCGTGTCCCGTTTGGAAGGACGCCTGGCAAGCAGGGATTTCAGGTGCGCGACATCATTGTGCCGATAGACGCGGAGGCTGGCGCCGCTGAGCCGGCAGCCGTCGATCAGGCTGGCGTGGCAGAGCCGGTCGGCGAAGATCAGGCCTCCCGCGCCGATCAAGGCGGGGATCACGCCGAGGTTGGCAAGGTAGCCGGAGCCGAAGGCGAGCGCCGCCTCCGTTCCTTTGAATTTGGCGAGCGTGGTTTCCAGCTCTTCATGCGGCGGCAACGTGCCCGAGACCAGCCGGGCCGCGCCGGCACCCACGCCGAAGCGCTCCGTAGCCTGGATCGCAGCGCGCTTCAAGGCGGGATGAGTGGCCAGGCCGAGATAATTGTTCGAGGCCATCAGAATGACCGGTCGGCCCTCGAGCGTGACCTCGGCTTCGGATGCGGATTCGATCGTGCGCAGCCGGCGGAGAAGGTGTTGCTGTTCAAGTTGGCAAAGACGTTGTTCGAACATATCCTGCCTGGCACCGGGCGAGGACGGGGTCGGGGGCTGCACGTGCGGGGGTACGCTATACTGCATGGGACAATGCTGTCAATGTTGGAAAGGAACCTGTGTACGCATTGACAATACCGCAGCGACCTGAGTATAAGCGCGACGGCGACCGACACATGAGTTACCGGATCAAACACGAAGCGAAGACTATCCACGCGGATGAAGCGCATCTGTTGAGCGGGATGGAGCGGCTCCTGTTCCGGCTGGAACAGAACCGCCGGAGCGTGCTCATCGGCGCGCTGACGGCCATAGTTGCGATCGCCGCGGTCGGGGGGGCGCTCTGGTACGACGCGCAACAGGAAGCCGCGGCGGCGGACGTGTACCGGAAGGCCACGCAACTCGTGCTCGACCGTCCAGCGGACAACCCCGCCAAGGCGGAAGACGATCTCAAGCAGGCCATCGGACTCTACCGCCGTCTGACCGAGCAGTACCCCCGCAGCCAGAGCGCGCAGATCGGCCTGTTCCAGCTGGGCAACGCGCTGGTGCAGATCAACGACGTCAAAGGCGGAATCGAGGCCTACAGCAAGTATGTGGCGACCTACGGCACGAACAAGATGATGCTGGGGCTGGTCTACCAAAGGCTGGCCTACGCGCACCTGCTCAACGGGGACCGGGAAGCGGCCGTCAAGGCGTTTCTGAATGTCCTGACGCTGCCCGGGACGCTGAACAAGGATCACGTGCTGTTCGAACTCGGCAAGCTGGAAGAGTCCCTCTCCCGTCCGGAAGGGGCGCTGGCTCACTACCAGGATCTGGTCAAGGTGTTTCCGAACTCGCCGTTTGCCGGTGAAGCGACGGTGAGGATGAAAGCACTGGAAGCCAAGAAGACTCCCGGCGGCGCCCCCGTCACCCCGCCGCCCGCAGACACGCCCGCCAAGCGCTGATCGCCCGGCCCGGGCTACAGCCGGATCAACGCCTTATCGTCCGACGACGAGCAGATCGCCGACTTTGATCGAGCGACCGAAGAGCTTGTTGCGGGCTTTCAGCTCGTCGATCGTCAGCCGGAACCGCTTGGCGATCTTGCCGAGGTTGTCTCCCATCTGCACGCGATACCGGCCGGGACGCACTCCGCGATTCGTTTTGGCCTTAACCAGAACGGCCGTCGGCGTCCAAGACTTGATGGAAGCCAGCGCCTGCTCCACGGTTGCACGACTGTCCACCGGCACCTTGAGATGGTAGGCCGGATCACCGGGAGGGGTCACATCCCGGCGCAGCTCCGGGTTCAACCGATGCAGTTCCGAGTAGGGGATGTCGGTGGCGGCCGCAATGGAACGCAGGAGCAGCGGTCTCGACACGACGACTTCCTCGAACTCGTGAATGTCCGCAGGCGCTTCCTCGAAACCGTACTGCTCGGGGTTCTTCGCCATGATGGCGACCGCCATGAAGCGGGGCACGTATTCCCTGGTTTCACGCCGGATGAACTTGGTCTGCGCAATTTCCCAGAACGTTTCCGCCTTGGCTTTCCGAAGCGCCCGCTGGATCTTGCGTTCGCCGGCGTTGTACGCGGCCATCGCCAGCGGCCACGTGCCGAACAGATCGTACAGGTCCCGCAGGTAACGCGCGGCCGCGACGGTGGACTTGATCGGGTCGCGGCGTTCGTCCACGTACTGGTCCACGCGCAGCCCGTAGATTTTTCCGGTCGCCTTCATGAACTGCCAGGGCCCGGCGGCGCGCGCCCGGGAATAGGCTTTGGGGTTGAAGCCGCTTTCGACGAGCGAGAGAAAAATCAGATCGTCCGGTAACTGGAATTCCGCAAAAATTTTCTCCACCAGCGGCTTGTAATGATTCAGGCGCACGAGCCACTGGTCGAAATGATCGCGTTTGGACGTCTGAAAATAGCGGATGTGGCGCTCGACGCGCGGTGTCCGGATCAGCGGAATGTGCGAGAGGTGTTCTTCGAGTTCCTCGATCGTGTCCTGTGAACCGTCGCTTTCATCCTTGGCGGCGAACAGGGTTTTGAACCGCCAGAGGAGTTGGGGCGGTTGGGGCTCGGGAAGTTCCCCGAATGCTTCCGCGCTCTGGTCGGCCGTCTCGGCGTCCGCGACCAGTTCCTCCTCCTGTGTGTCCGTTTCTTCCGCCGGCTCGCCGTCCGGGGGGGCCGCCTCCGATGCGGTCTCCGTGCCGTCCGGCGACTCGTTGTCCGCCGGGTCTGCGGTATCCGGTTCCGATCCCTCCGGAGCCGCGTCCACTGGATCGGATTCGGCAAGCACCGGTTGATCGGTTGCGCTCTCTTCGATCGCGGCCTGGTCTGAGGCGGCCTGATCGTTTGCAATCTGTTCGGTTGCGTTCTGTTCGGAGGCAGCCTCTTCGGAGGCGGTAGGCTCAAGCGCCATGTCGTCGAACGTGATTGCGCGGAAGGGCTGGAGGCCGAGGTCGAGCCGCTCGGCCAGGGCCGGCGTCCCGCCGGCCGCTGCCAGCAGGCCGATCAGCAGTGCGCCCAGCGCGATCGCCGGCACGCGGCCGCGCAGATCCCGTCCGGCGAATGGTGACGCACCGCTCCGCATAAAAAATCAGCGTAATGGCGGTTCCGGAACTTGTCAAGTGAATCTCGGCGGTGCGAACGCGCGAATGGCACGAACAACACGGCGTGCATTTCGCGCGAGCCTGTTTTTGAGGCGCCCGGTCACCTTGACCGAGGGCGGAATCCTATGATAGCGTAGCGCCCTTCCTGCCGACAGAACACGATCTGGAATGTACTAGAGGGGACCATCCATGCTGAAACGGTATTTGCTCGCTCCTGGACCGACGCCGGTGCCGCCCGAAGTGTTGCTGGCCATGGCCCGGCCCATGATCCATCACCGGGCGCCGGAGTTCGACCCCATTTTTGCCGAGGTGCGGGAGGGGTTGAAGTGGCTGTTTCAAACCAGGAACGACGTTCTGATGCTGGCCTCATCCGGCACGGGCGGGATGGAAGGCTCCGTCTCCAACTTCCTGTCGCCCGGCGACAAGGCCCTGTTTGTCAACGGCGGCAAATTCGGCGAGCGGTGGGGCAAGCTGTGCAAGACCTTCGGCGTGCAGGCGACGGAGATCAAGGTGGAGTGGGGCCATGCGGTCAACCCGCAGGCCGTCGCGGACGCGCTGAAAAAAGATCCGTCCATCAAGGCCGTCTACGTGCAGGCGAGCGAAACGTCCACCGGCGTGTCGCATGACGTCAAGGCGCTGGGCGAGATCGTCAAGGCGCACGACGACACGATTCTCGTGGTGGATGCCATCACGGCGCTCGGCGTCTTCGACATCAAGACCGACGCGTGGGGGTTGGACGTGGTCATCACCGGCTCGCAGAAGGCGCTGATGCTGCCTCCGGGCATGGCGTTCGTGAGCGTGAGCGAGAAGGCCTGGCGGCTGGCCGAGAAAGCCAAGAACGCCGCGTTTTATTTCAACTTCAAGAAGGAACGGGAGAACCAGACCAAGAACCAGACGGCGTTTACGCCGACCATCTCCCTGATCATCGGATTGCAGGAAGTCTTCAAGATCATGAAGGCGGAAGGATTGGAGAAGATGTTCGTGCGGCAGGGCAGGCTTGCGCAGGCGATGCGGGAAGGCATCAAGGCCGCCGGGCTCTCGCTGTTTCCCAAGGAGTCGCCGAGCGACGCGCTTACGGCGGTCAGCGCGCCGGACGGGATCGACGGCCAGGCCGTGTACAAGAATCTCCGCGTGCACTACGGCATGACGGCGGCCGGCGGGCAGGATCACCTGAAGGGAAAGATCTTCCGCCTCTCCCACATGGGGTACGCGGATACCTTCGACGTCATTGCCGCTTTAGCGGCAACTGAGATGGTGCTGAAGGGGCTCGGCCATCCGGTCAAGCTCGGCAGCGGCGTCGGCAGGGCGCAAGAAATTCTGATGGCGAAGGGGTAAACGGTCAGAAAGTCTCTAAAGTCAGAAAGTCCAAAGTCGATCTGGAGAACTTTTGGACAAAATGACTTGAAGACTTTACGACGTGAGGACTTTTAGACGATGGCATCACAAAACAAGTTGAAAATTCTGGTCAGCGACAGCCTCTCGAAGCAGGGCATCGCCATTTTGGAGAAGGCCGGCTTTACGGTGGACGTGAAGACCAAGCTGCCGAAGGAAGAGCTGATCAAGGAGATCAAACAGTACGACGGCCTCATCGTGCGGTCCGGCACGAAGGTCACGGCCGACGTGATTGCGGCGGCCCAGCGGCTGAAAGTCATCGGCCGGGCCGGTTCGGGCCTCGACAACGTGGATTCCCAGGCGGCGACCAAGCGCGGTATCGTCGTCATGAACACGCCGGGCGGCAATACGGTCACGACCGCCGAGCACACGATGGCGATGATCTTCTCCATGAGTCGGCGGATTCCCCAGGCGACGGCGTCGGTCAAGGCCGGCAAGTGGGAAAAGGACAAGTTCATGGGCGTGGAGCTTTATAATAAGACGCTCGGCGTCGTGGGCATCGGGCAAATCGGCGGCTATCTCTCGAAGCTGGCGCAGGGCGCCTCGATGAACGTGATCGCCTACGATCCCTATCTGGCGCCGGAGCGGGCCGAGAAAATGGGCGTGGAACTGGTGGACCTGCCGGAGCTGTTCCGGCGGGCCGACATTGTCTCCGTGCACACGCCGTTGACGGCGGAGACGAAGTCGCTGATCAATGCAAAAGTCATTGCGTCCATGAAACAAGGCGTGCTGATTGTCAACTGCGCGCGCGGCGGCATCATCAACGAAGCGGACCTGGTGGAGGCGCTGAAGTCGAAGAAGGTGGCGGCCGCGGCGTTCGATGTGTTCGAGGACGAGCCGGTCAAGGCGGACAATCCGCTGCTGGCGTTGGACAATTTTATCTGCACGCCGCACATCGGGGCCCAGACCAGCGAAGCGCAGGAAAATGTCGCGATCGGGATCGCCGAACAGGTCGTGGACTACTTCACGAAGGGCATCGCGCGTGGAGCGGTCAACATTCCGTCCATCCCGCCGGACCTGCTGCCGACGCTGCAGCCATACCTGACGCTGGCCGAAAAGATCGGCATGCTGCAGTCGCAGCTCTATGAGGGCGGCCTGGAGCGGGTGACGGTCGAATATAATGGTGAAGTGGCCGGCCTCTCGGTGGCTCCGCTCACGATCGCGGTGCTAAAGGGCCTGCTGACGCCGATCCTGGAGGACGTCGTCAATTACGTGAACGCGCCCGTGATCGCCAAGGAGCGCGGCATCGAAGTCAAAGAGGTCAAGAGCAGCGATGCCGGCGATTTCACCAGCGTGATCCGCGTGCGTGTCGAAGCCGGCAAGAAGGCGCACCGCCTGGCCGGGACCCTCCACAACCGCAAGGAGCCCCGCATCATCGAGATCGACAATTTCCAGGTCGAGGTGGTGCCGGAAGGGCACATGATGCTCATTCTCAACGAGGACAAGCCGGGGGTGATCGGGGCGGTGGGTCAGGCGCTGGGGGATCACAACGTCAACATCGCCCGGATGCAATGTGCCCGCGAGGATCGGGGAGGCAACGCCCTGCTGATTTTCGGCCTGGATGCCTCGCTGCCGGCCAAGGTGCTGGAGGCCATCAAGCGCGGGAAGCACATTCTCTCCGTCAAGCTGGTCGATCTCTCGCATTGACGCAAGCCGTCGTCGCGCCTGCGCTGTGATTGCGCTGCCCGGTGTATGCCGGGCGATCCATTATTAACCCGCATTATCCATGATGGTTCGTGACGAGACCGCTGAAACGCCAGGCGAGACGGGCGCGTGGAGGCGCGAGGGAGAGAGGCGTACTTGAAACAGTACGTCGACCGACCGAGCGGCGAGCCCGCCCGCCTGCGGGCCGGACCCTGAGCACGCAGGCTTGTCGCAGCGACGTATCGGCGGTCGCAGTAGAAGCATTTATGGATGATGCGGGTTGAGGTGACACAGATGAAGAAAAACGAGCGGTCGCTCGTGCCGTCCGGCATGGCCACCATTCTTCCGCACCAGTCCAATGGATGCGCCGTTCGGAGCAGGCACTCCCGGTTCATCGCAACAGGAATGGGCTTCAGGCAATCGTTCTGAGGATGCATTGATGAAAAAGCAGGAACGTGCATTGATCCCTGCCGGCATGGCTACCATCCTTCCGCATGCCGCTCAGCGGGTGCGCCAGATGGAGACCGTCCTGCTGGGGACGCTGGCGCGCTGGGGCTATCAGGAAATTATTCCGCCGACGTTTGAATATCTCGATGTGCTCTCTCCGGGCCTCGAGCCGGACGTCATCGAGCAATGCTATAAATTCGCGGACCGGACGACGGGCCGGATGTTGCTGTTGCGTCCGGATGTCACCGCGCAGATCGCCCGCATTGTCGCGATGGGGATGGCGGGCACGGCCTCGCTGCACCGGCTCTGCTACCGGACGACCGTGTTTCGCCACGCGCCGGAGCATGCCGGACGCGAGCGGGAGATCTTCCAGGTCGGAGCGGAACTGATCGGCATGGACGGTGTCAGCGCCGATGCGGAGATCATCGCGCTGATGATCGGGTGCCTGACGCAGATCGGGCTCACGTCGTTCACCATTTCCCTGGGCCACGTGGGGTTTTTCAAAACCCTGGTGGCCAAGTCCGGCCTCTCTCCGGAAGGCCAGAAACGGGCGGAACAGGCGGCGGCGCGAAAAGATCTGCCGCGCCTGGAGGAGATTTGCGCGGAGGAGCGGATTCCGCGCGGGAAGGCGCGCGCGATTCTCGAAGTGCCCGGTCTCTGCGGAGGAGAAGCCGTGCTGTCGCGAGGGCGCACGCTGGCCGGGCGCGATCCTGCGCTGCTGGCCACGCTCGACCGGCTGGCGCAGGTGTATCGATTGCTGAAAACTTCCGGCCAGCACGAACAGCTCCTCCTCGATCTCGGCGAATTTCGCGGGTTCGATTATTACGACGGCGTGGCGTTCGACGTGTTCGCCAAGGGGCTCGGCTGCGAGGTGGGCGGAGGGGGCCGGTACAACCATCTGGTGGGACGCTTCGGCCGCGATCTGCCGTCCACGGGTTTTGCGTTCGACATGGACCGGCTGTTCCAGGCGATGGACGCCGGGGGCAACGGGTATGTCCGGCCGGCCGCGGATTTCTTTCTCGCC
>Ga0155849_1159_pt1 | contig 13903 bp, 14 predicted proteins | sample RifCSPlowO2_01_FD_107503 | JGI IMG/M metagenome (GOLD analysis project Ga0155849, IMG submission 107503) | Nitrospirae bacterium RIFCSPLOWO2_01_FULL_62_17
GACATGATGCCCGTTGTCCTGGTGGACGAGCGGACGGCCGGGCGCGTGCGGCATGGCGCGGCCATCCCGGCCGGTGTCGGACGGTGGGCGTCGGACCATCGCGGAACACCGGCAGTCGTGCGCGTGAAAGACGCCGCCGGCTGCCTGCTGGCCGTGGGGAAAGTGTCGGCGGAACCGGCAGAAAGCGACACCGTGCCGGGCGTGGCGATCGAGAAAGTTCTGGTTGATGTAGATGCAGTCACGAAATGAGGAGCAGTTCAAATTGATAGTAGGAATGCTGCGCAGGATGTTCAGAAAGGCCGCTTTCGCACCCGCCCACCCCGCACACGCAAAGCGCGTGCTTTTCCCGTGGGCGGCCGCGCGAGCGAAGGCGGTGAGGAGGTACATACCAAACTTCATTTGAACCGCTCGCTTCGATCAGATGCGAGCGGATAGTTATTTTGCAGCCAGTAGGTCTTATTTAGTACGTTGAGGCCTTTAGCGAGCGAGAACAAAGCTGGGGGCCTTTTTCAACATCCGATAGAGGGGGGCGAGATGGCGTTGACGAAGGAAGCAAAGACTGGCGTGATCCGGCAATACCGCCGGCATGACAGCGACAGCGGGTCGCCGGAGGTGCAGATCGCGGTCCTGACCAACCGGATCACCTATTTGACGGAGCACTTCAAGCTGCACAAGAAGGATCACCACTCGCGGCGCGGGCTGCTGGAGCTGGTCGGGCGCCGCCGCCGGCTGCTGAATTACCTGCAGCGGATCGATGTGAGCCGGTACAAGGCCGTTCTGGAACGGCTGGGCATTCGGAAGTAGTTCACCACCCACGCGCCGGCTGCGCGCCGGCGCGATCATCGGGCTGCTTCCACAGGTGAACACGGACATGCGCTCGCGCGCCGAGCCCATCTCTGTGGGCATCTGTGGAGTAGAAAGCAAGAGGAGACAGATGTCATGGCACATGTTGTAGAGATTGAACTGGCCGGGAAAATACTCCGGCTCGAAACCGGGCGCGTCGCGCGGCAGGCCGACGGCGCGGTGCTGGCGTCTTACGGGGATATCGTCGTGCTGGCGACGGCCGTCGCGTCCCAAACGGCGAAACCGGGCGTGGATTTTCTGCCGCTCACCTGCGACTACCAGGAGAAGGCCTACGCCGCCGGCAAGATTCCCGGCGGCTACTTCAAGCGCGAAGGGCGGCCGTCGGAAAGGGAAGTGCTCACCAGCCGGCTGATCGACCGGCCGATCCGTCCGCTGTTTTCCGAGAACTATCATTTCGAAACGCAGGTCATCGCGTCGGTGTTGTCCGCTGATCAGACCGGGACCTCGGATGTCATCGGCATCACGGCGGCGTCGGCGGCGCTGTCCGTATCGAACATTCCCTTCCTGGGGCCGGTGGCCGGTGTGAAAGTCGGCCGCGTGGACGGCCAATTCGTGATCAACCCCGACCTGGCGACGCTGGAAAAGAGCGACCTGCATCTCATCGTGGCCGGCACGGCCGACGCCGTGATGATGGTCGAAGGCGGGGCCAATGAGCAGCCGGAGTCGGTGATGCTCGGGGCGATCGAAGCGGCCCATGCCGAGATCAAGCGGATCGTCGCCAAGATTCTGGAGCTGCAGGCCAAGGTCGGCAAGACGAAGCGGACCGTCCCCGAGGAGCACATCGACGAGGGACTGAAGAAGCAGGTGCGCGACCTTGTGGCCAAGCAGATCCGCGAGGCCATCTTCATCCCGAACAAGTCGGCCCGCCAGGAGAAATTGGATGCGATCAAGAAAGAGGCGGTGGAGAAGCTCAAGTCCGACGATCCGAACCGCGAACGGCACGTCAAGCTGATCTTCCACTCGCTGGAGTACACCGAAGTCCGCAACATGATCCTGGAGAAGGGCTCGCGCGCGGATGGCCGCGGGCCGGCCGACATCCGACCGATCACCTGCGAAGTCGGCGTGCTGCCGCGCACGCACGGCTCTGCGCTGTTCACGCGCGGCGAGACCCAGAGCCTGGCCGTGGTGACGCTGGGGACCTCGGACGACGAGCAGCGCATCGACGGGCTGGAAGGCGAGTACTACCGGACCTTCATGCTCCATTACAATTTTCCGCCGTTCAGCGTCGGCGAGGCGCGCCCCTTGCGCTCGCCGGGCCGCCGCGAGGTGGGACATGGCGCGCTGGCCGAGCGCGCGCTCAAGCCGGTGCTTCCGGACAAGGAAAAATTCCCCTACACACTCCGGCTGGTCTCGGACATTCTCGAGTCCAACGGCTCGTCCTCGATGGCCACGGTCTGCGGCGGGTCGCTGGCGATGATGGACGCGGGCGTGCCGATCAGGGAATCGGTGGCGGGGATTGCGATGGGGCTGATCAAGGAAGACGAGCGGGTGACGATCCTTTCCGATATCCTGGGACTCGAGGATCACCTGGGCGACATGGATTTCAAGGTGACCGGCACCAAGAACGGCGTGACCGCGTTGCAGATGGACATCAAGATCGCCGGTATCACGGCGGCGCTGATGAAGGACGCGCTGGAGCAGGCGCGCAAGGGCCGCCTGCACATCCTCGAGGCGATGGCAAAGGCGCTGTCGACGTCGCGCACGAACCTCTCGGCCTATGCGCCGCGCATTTTCACGCTGAAGATCAAGCAGGACAAGATCCGCGAGATCATCGGCCCGGGGGGCAAGACGATCCGCGGGATCATTGCCGAGTGCGGCGTCAAGATCAACGTGGAGGATACGGGGATCGTCTCGGTCGCCGCGGTGGACGAAGCGTCGGCCCAAAAGGCGATCGACCGGATCAACAGCATCATCGAGGAGGTCGAAGTCGGGAAAATCTACATGGGCACGGTCCGCAAGATCATGGACTTCGGCGCCTTCGTCGAGATTCTCCCTGGGACGGACGGCCTCGTGCACATCTCCCAGCTCGCCCATCACCGGGTCCAGTCCGTGGCCGACGAGGTGCAGGAAGGCCAGCAGATCATGGTGAAGGTGATGGAAGTCGACCGGCAGGGCAAGATCCGCCTCAGCCGCAAGGAAGCCATGGCACCGCCGCAGGTCGGCGCCGCGAAGGAATCGTCCGGCGGTTGATGTCCCGCAAGATCGTGCTCGACAACGGCCTGCGGGTCGTGACCGAACGGATGCCTTTGTCTGAATCGTTCACGGTCGGAATCTCAATCCGACCGTCGTCAAAAAGGACGAGCCGGGCAGTCCGTTTAGCCTCCTATGCGCATGAGCCGTTGAAGCTTGTGGACGTGCGGGGCCGGGGAGCAGAGTGTATCGCAAGCTGATTCTCGACAATGGAGTCCGACTTGTCACCGAACGGATGCCGGCGCTGAAGTCGGTCACGATCGGCATCTGGGTCAACGTCGGGTCACGCGATGAAGAGGCGGGAGAAGAAGGCTTCTCTCACTTCATCGAGCACATGTTCTTCAAAGGGACCGCGACGCGGTCCGCCGCCCAGATCTCGCGCGAGATCGACGCCCTCGGCGGCGAAATGAACGCCTTCACCACCCGCGAAACGACGACCTTCTACGTCAAGGTATTGGACGAACAGTTGAAGCCGGGATTGGCCCTCCTGTCCGACCTGTTCCATCACTCCCGGTTTCCGGCACAGGAAATCGAAAAAGAAAAGCGGGTGGTCCTGGAAGAAATGCGCATGGTCCAGGATGAACCGGAGGAATGGGTGCAGGATCTGCACACGCAGCAGATCTTCGGCGCGCATCCCCTGGGCCGGCCGATTCTGGGCAAGCCCGCCACCATCAGGAACCTGGACCGCCGCGACATCCTCGGCTACATCCAACGCTACTACCATCCGCAGGAAACAGTCGTGGCTGTTGCCGGCAACTTCGATCAGAAGCAACTGCTGTCCCTGCTCGACGCCTACTTCGGCCGGTTCGAGCGGCCGGCCGCGTCGAAGCGGAACCGGTGGCCTGCGGAGATTCACGGCGGGCTGCAGGTGCATGAGAAGCAACTCGAGCAGGCGCACCTGTGCCTGGGCTTGAAGGGCATCTCCGTCGAGCACAAGGACCGGTACGCGGCCGCGCTGCTGAACGCCGTGCTGGGCGGCAACGTCAGCTCGCGCCTCTTCCAGGAGATCCGCGAGAAGCGCGGGCTCGCCTATTCTATTTACTCCTGCCTCTCCGCCTACAGTGACGGCGGCATGTGGTCCGTCTATGCCGGAACCCGTCCCTCGGAAGCTCCGACCGTCATCGAGCTGGTGTCGAAGGAACTCACGCGGCTGTGCAGGAAGGGGATTCGGCGCGACGAACTGGCGCGGGCCAAGAATCAGATGAAGGGCAGCATCATGCTGGGGCTGGAAAGCACGTCCAGCCGGATGGGCAAGCTGGCCAAGGACGAGCTGTACCACGGCCGCCGGGTGTCGCTGGATGAAGTCATGGCGGGCATTGACCGCGTGAGCGAGGCCCAGCTGATCGGGTTGAGCCGGGAACTGTTTGACAGGCGCCGTCTCTCCGTTGCGGCGCTTGGGCCTGTGTCGCGCCGATCCCTGTCCTCCGCACTGAATTAAACGCCTGCCCAGTCGTTTCCATAACTCGTTGACAGGACTTGTATTTTTAAAGTTTTTCACAGCGGTAGATCGGCCAAATATTTCCTTGACAAGGTTTGAGGGATTCAGTACGATTGCCCCCTGCTTCGGTATTTTGACGCGCTTATAAGTAAGTTTGTGATTGGTTGTTTTTTTATTTTGTAAGGAGGGACAAGTGATGAAGAGAGGCGTCGTAATAGCGGCTGTTTCCTTCTTCTTTGTGGCAGGGTCTGCGCTGGCCGGTTTGGCTGTGGCAGCGGATGCGCCTGCTGCTGATCCAGGGCCTGCCGAGATCGTGGCGGGTCAGGGCAAGATTTACAAGGCCGAGTCGGTCAAGACGCTCAAGGGCCGCGTCTGGTCCCAGTGGGCGGACAACCCCGAGAAGGAGTTGCTCTTCGGGATTCAATACTGGAACACGGCTGAGCCGGCCTCGGGTACGCCGAGCGGGCGGTCCTCCTCTGATATGGATGTGCGGCCTCCGGATCCCCTGTTCGTCTGCTGCGCCTGGGGCTTCGTCGGCGGGACCGACAAGAACAATCCCTATGCCGGCTGGTACCATGCAGCCCAGACCGTCCGCCTGCAAGTGAAGGACAAGGGGCTCATGGACAGGATCATCAAGGCGTCGCAGGATCTCGTGGCCATGGAAGTGACGCTGGATGGCCGGACGATCACCGATTTCAAGTTGTTGAAGAAGGACTAGGTCGGCGTTCCGAACCGATCATTTATTGACGACAATCATTTTCGGTTCTTAAGGAGGGAGCGATTATGAGAGTTCATAAGACAGGCTGGGCGTTTCTCGCAGCCATGGCCCTGGTGGTCGGTGTGACCTCCACCGCGCTGGCCATCGAAGCGTTCCAGGAACGGTTCGAGTGGGGGGACATGAGCAAGCCGACCACGCTGCAGGGCCGGGTGATCGTCTTGGATCCCTACGATGAGGCGGTGTGGATCAACGTGGCCGTGTTCGGCGGCAACGCCGAGAGCGGATATTGGTGGCAGGCTACGCACCCGGGCAAGAATCTGAAGTTCTACGCCGACAAGGGCGCCTGGGATGCGCTGAAGAAGCTCGCCCGTCCCCATGCGGGGCCGGCGGCAGCCAAGGACGTGCCACCTGCGACCCAGGCTGCCCTGATCGAGTTTGTGGCGCAGGAAGTGGAGCAGAACCGCCGGGTAATCACCTCCGTCAAGACGTTGCCTGAAGTTGCCGGCACACCGCAGAAGACGACGAGCATCATGGCGCTGAAAGCCGGGTGCGCAGATGAGACCTCCGCGGCGTGTTACGCAAAGAAGCAGCAACTCGCGACTGCACCGAAGGCTCAGCCTCGCATGCAGTATGATGTGATTCTCCCAGGTGGCAAGCCCGTCGGAGGCTTGACGCCATGGTCTGCAGCGTATAACAGCGGAAAGTAATCCGCACGTTTCGTTGGTTTTTGGGAAGGGGCGGTGCTTCGAGAGAAGCACCGCCCCTTTGCTTTGTTTGATCGCATATACGCTACTACGACAAACCTGCCTGCACGACCGGGCAGGCAGGCGGCGGGCTTGCTGCTCGGTCGGTCAACGTACTGTGTTTAGTACGCCTCCCTCCCTCGCAGCTTCACGCGCCGGTCTCGCGACGCGTCTCTGCGATCTCACGGGAGTTCACCAAGAATCAACTGGATTTATTGTTTGTATCCTCCTCGAGGCGGCGCTGCAGCTCGGCCAGCCGGTTCATGGCCTCGAGCGGCGTCATCGAGAAAAGATCAATCTGCCGGACTTCCTCGATGAGCGGATGGGGAGGGGGAAGCGTTGGATCGGCAGATGTGGGCCTGAGGCCTGATACCTGAGGGCCGAGTTGGGTCTGTTGAGATGACCCCTGTTCCAGTTGTGCCAGGACTTCCCGCGCCCGATTGATGACGGGAGGAGGCAGGCCGGCCAGCCGGGCCACGTGGATGCCGTAGCTCCGGTCGGCGCCGCCCTCCACGATCTTGCGCAGAAACAGCACGTCTTCATTCTGTTCCTTCACCGCCACCGTATAATTCTTCACGCCTTCGTGCCGGTTCGCCAATTCCGTCATTTCGTGATAGTGCGTGGCGAACATCGTCCGCGCGCCGACGTGGCCACGGTCCTGGATGTATTCCGCCACGGCCCAGGCGATGCTCAGGCCGTCGTAGGTGCTGGTGCCGCGTCCGATCTCGTCCAACAGGATGAGGCTGCGTCCGGTTGCGCTGTTCAGGATCTGGGAGGTCTCGGTCATTTCCACCATGAACGTGCTCTGGCCCGCGGCGAGATTGTCGGAGGCGCCGACGCGGGTGAAGATCCGGTCCACGAGGCCGATGCGGGCGGAACGGGCCGGCACGAAGCTGCCCATCTGGGCCATCAGCACGATCAGCGCCACCTGCCTCAGGTACGTGCTCTTGCCGGCCATGTTGGGTCCGGTGAGGATCAGCAGCCGGTTGGCCTCCAGATCGAGCCGCGTGTCATTGGGGACGAAGCCCTGCGGCAGATCCAGCCGTTCCACGACGGGATGGCGGCCATCGGAAATTCGAATTTCCCCGCCCTCGTCTATGTCGGGCTGCACATAGCCGTTGAGCGCGGCCGTTTCGGCGAGCGAGGCCAGGACGTCGAGCGCGGCAATGGCGGTTCCCATCGTCTGGATGCGGGCGGTCTCTCGCGCGAGTTGCACCCTGATGCGCTCAAAAAGTTCCTGCTCCAGGGCCTTCTGCTTCAGGTCGGCGCCGGTGACCTTGTCTTCCAGTTCCTTCAGTTCCGGTGTGATGAACCGCTCGGCGTTGGCGAGCGTCTGCTTGCGGGTGTAGTCGGATGGAACCCTGGCCAGATTGGTTTTCGTAATCTCGATGCAGTAGCCGAAGACCTGGTTGAACCGGATCTTCAGGGATTCGATGCCGGTCCGTTCACGCTCCCGCGCCTCCATCCGGGCGATCCAGTGCTTGCCGTCGCGTCCGATCGTCCGCAGCTCGTCGAGCGCGGCGTCGTGGCCTTCGCGGATGATGCCGCCGTCCCTGATTGACACGGGCGCGTCCGGCAGGATCGTCTTCTCGATCAGGTCGTGGACGTCGGCCAGGTTGTCCCAGCTTGCGGCCATCTCGCGCAGCAGCGCCGCATGGCAGGAGGCCACCCGCGCGCGGAGTTCCGGCAGGACCGCCACCGACTGTTTGAGCGCCAGCAAATCGCGCGGCGACGCCGCCCCCAGCGACACGCGGCTGCTCAGCCGCAGGATATCCTGCACGGACCGCAGCGCGGCCCGGATCGCCACGCGGGTTTCGAGGGCCTGCAGCAGCTCGCCGACAGCGTCGAGCCGGGCCCGGATCGGATCCGTCCGAAGCAGGGGGCGGACGATCCAATCTTTCAGCAGCCGGCTTCCCATTGCCGTGACGGTGCGATCCAGGACCGCCAGCAGGGTCGCGTCCTGCCGGTCTTCAACCAGCGACCGGACCAGTTCGAGATTTCTGATCGTCGCGCCGTCGAGGTGCATGTCCTCGCCGGAGCGGCGGATACGGAGTCCGCGCAGATGCGCCAGGCTGGCCGTCGGCCTGGTGTCGCGCAGGTACCGCACCAGCGCGCCGGCGGCCTGAATGCCGAGCGTCAGGCCCTTGCAGCCGAATCCCTCCAGCGAGGCGACGTGAAACTGTTCCAGCAGCATCCGCTCCGCGTCGCGCAGGTCGAATGAGGACTGATCCCTGGCGCAGAGCCTCGCGCCGCCAGGCCCGTGGCTTCGCCCCGAGGCGAGCGTCGACGCAGGCGCGCCGCCCGCGCGGCAGCAGGCTGCGCGGATCGGCTCGGCCAGCGAAGAGGGATGGATCATTTCCTTGGGCTCCAGCCGCGCCAGCTCGTCCTGCAGATCGTGCGCCGCCTGTTCTCCCGCAAACTCCGTCACCCAGAATTCGCCGGTGGAGAGATCGAGGGCGGCTAATCCGACAGCGGGCCTGTCCGAAGAGGGAAACGCCGAGGTGACGGCGGCCAGGAAGTTGGATTCCGCCGGGCGCAGCAGTTCGGCATCCGTGAGGGTGCCGGGCGTATAGAGCCGGACGACTTCGCGGCGCACCAGGCCCTTGGCCAGTTTCGGGTCCTCCACCTGGTCGCAGAGGGCAACGGTCCGGCCGGCCTTCAGCAGCTTGGCGATGTAGGCGGTGGCGGCGTGGTAGGGAACGCCGCAGAGGGGCACGGGCGTGGCGCTGGATTTGTCGCGCGAGGTGAGAGCGATCGAGAGCAGCCGCGAGGCCTCTTCCGCATCCTCGTAGAACATTTCATAGAAATCGCCCACTCGGAAAAACACAATCGCGCCCTCATAGGCGCGTTTGATCTCCCGGTACTGTCGCATCAAGGGAGTCAGATCAGAGTCGTTCATGTCAATGAACCATATAAGTCAAGCTGGCGTCGCACAAAACATTCGAGCAGCGGAGACTGTCTCATCAGGGGCGTGAGATCGGCGTCACTCATGCCGGGGCCCGTCATCTCCGGCGGAAGGAGGGGCTTGATCGGATTCCAGGCCGCGTTCCGCCTCCCGCAGCTGCTCCAGTTCAGCCTCGGCTTCCTGGAGCTGCTTGGTCTTGCGCCGCAGTTCGATCCGGCCCCGGATCCAGGGGGGAAACAGCAGGATGGACGCAACCAGCAGGCCGATCACGAATCCGCTGAGGATCGGCACGTAGACCCTGGTCTCCGCCGACTTCAACCCGAAGAAGTACCGGAGCGTGACTTCCTGGTCCTGGTTCTGGAGAAAAAAACTCAACGCGAGGGCGAGCAGGATGAAGACCAGGATCAGGCGAATCATCGGCCGGTCCGTTTCTTCGGGCGTTTTCCCGGCGCCGCGCTCATCTTCAGGAATCGTGCGCGAAGTATCCGGTACGTCGCCCGCAGATGCTCGGGCATCACGCGGGCCTCGGCACATAATGGCATGAAGTTCGTGTTCTCATCCCAATTTGGAACACTGTGGTGGATCATGAGCGTGCTCGCTTTCTCGATCCTCCACGAACGGGCTTCGCGCTCATCCGCTGGAAGCGTGCATGAAGTTTCTTCCATGTCGCCTGCAGATGCTCGGGCATCACGCGGGTCTCGGCAAAGAGCGGCATGAAGTTCGTATCGCCGTTCCAGCGCGGCACGATGTGGAGATGCACGTGGGCCTCGATGCCGGCGCCGGCGACGCGACCCAGATTGATGCCGACGTTGAACCCCTCCGGCTTCATCTCGGCCCGCAGGACTTTGAGCGAAAGATTCATGAGCGCCATCAGGTCGAGCGAGACCTCCTCGGGAAGCTGCTCCAGATTTTTGACGTGCGCGTACGGCGCCACCAGCAGGTGGCCGCTGTTGTAAGGGAAGAGGTTCATCATGACGAGGCCGTGGCGACCCCGGTGCAAGAGGAGGTTGTGTTCATCGCGCCGTTCTTTCGGCTTGATGCAGAAGATGCACCTGGCGGGCTTGCGCGCGTTCTTGACGTAGGCCATGCGCCAGGGCGCCCAGAGGACTTTCATGACGACGGTCTCCGCTGTCCGGCCGTCCGGCCTGAGAGTCGTTGCATCCGTACACGCGCCAGCAGGCGGCGTGCCCGGGCTCCTCTCGGGACGAAGTCAATCTCACGGACGTCGGGGCTGCGATGCCGGAGATGGATCTCCAGGCGGTCGGCCGGCAGTTCGTCGCCGGCCTTGTCCGCCCATTCGATCGCCGTCACGGTTCGCCCGTCGTCATAGTCCGACAGTCCGATGTGCGGCAGCTCTGCGCTGGATTCAAGCCGGTACAGGTCCGCGTGGGCGAGCCGCACGCGGCCGTGGTACTCGTGGATCAGCACGAACGTCGGGCTGCTGACGGACCGGGGAGACGCGCCGGCTCCCGCGGCCATGCCGCGCACCAGCGCCGTTTTCCCTGATCCCAGTTCGCCGTAGAGCGCCACGACTTCGCCTCCCTGCAGGGATCGGCCGATGCGGCGGCCGAGACGATCGGTGTCCGCAACGGACTTCGACAGACAGTGCCACGTGCCGCCAGCCGGAGTGCTCCGCTCCGCTCGCGGCCTGCGCTGAGCCCGAGGCCTAACAGAGCGTTGAAAGGCCATCGAGGTATCCTTGGTTCACAAAGTTCCAGGAGATTGTAGATAGAGCCAGGGTATTCCGCAGGATGGTCAAAAAGGCCGTCCAGCAAGGCCGCAGCGAGCGAGAAGGCGAAGCGTACTCCTTCCCGTACGTTGAGCCTTTGAGCGACGCGAGAACGTAGCTGGCGGTCTTTTTCAACATCCTGCTAAGCGCCATGGATGGTCTCGGTCAAGGCGGAGGGGATCTGCTCGATCACGTCGCCGGCTATCAGACCTGCCATGCCCCGTTCGGCGGCCGCAAGGTCTCCGGCCAACCCGTGCAGGTAGGTGCCGGCACGGGCTGCGTCCCACGGGGCCAATCCCTGTGCCAGCAACCCGACGATCATGCCGGTCAGCACGTCGCCGGTTCCGGCGGTCGCCATCCCGGGATTGCCGGTCGGGCAGACGGCCGCGCGTCCGTCGGGGTGCGCGACGACGGTGCGGGCTCCCTTCAGGACGAGCATGACGTTCCGCGCCTGCGCGAACGCCACGGCAGCGCCGATGCGATCCTCGTTGATGGAACGGGCCGACGCGCCGTCCACCAGCCGGGCCATTTCTCCCGGATGCGGCGTGAGGATCGGCGGAATTTTGCAGGCATCCAGCAACGACGTCTGCCCGACGAGGGCGTTGAGCGCGTCGGCATCCAGCACGGAGGGTTTTTCCAATCTGGGCAGGAGCGCGTGAATCAGCTCGACGGTTTCCGGATGGGTGGTGAGGCCCGGCCCGACCGCCACCGCGGTCCGCGCGTTGATGAATGACAGGATGTCTTCGAGGCCGGCCAGCGCGAGCGTCCGCGCTTTCGTTTCCGGCATGGGTACGGTCATCGCTTCCAGCAACTTGGCTTCCAGCGTGTCGTTCACGCTGGCCGGCGTGGCGACCGTGACGAGGCCTGCGCCGACCCGCAAGGCGGCTTTGGCCGCCATGGCCGCGGCGCCGGTCTTGCCGACCGAGCCTGCGATGATGCCGGCATGGCCGTAGGTTCCCTTGTGCGAAGACAGCCGGCGATCGGGAATCAGCAGGCGGACTGTTTCCCCGGTGATGAGCGAGACGCGGCTGGCGATAATCTCGACGAAGGCCGGAGGAATGCCGATGTCCACGACGTGCACCGTGCCGGCATGATCGAGGCCGGCGCCAGAATAGAGGCCGAGTTTCGGAAGCCCGAACGTGACGGTCATGTCGGCCCGGACGGCCGTGCCCATGACCGCGCCGGTGTCGGCATGGATGCCGGAGGGGAGATCCACCGCCACCACGGGGGCCGATGCGTCGTTGATCGCGTCGATGGCGGCACGATAGGGAGCCGAGACGGAAGCCGAGAGGCCGGTTCCCAGGAGCGCATCCACGATCAGATCGCTCTGAGCCAGGGCGGTGCGGATCGTGTCAGCCGACGGAGAAACCGACACCGCTTTCGCGCCGGCGGCGGAGAGACATTTCCGATACATCGTTTTGGCGTCGCCCGACAGATCGCCGGGCTGCGCCAGCAGCAGGACCCGTACGTTGGCGCGCTGCTTCCGGAGCAACCGCGCCACGACGAACCCGTCTCCTCCGTTGTTGCCCTTGCCGCAGAGGACTGTCACGGTTTTTCCGACCAGGGAGCCGGCGGCCCGTTCCATCGACGCAACCACCCCGCTCCCTGCCCGTTCCATCAGCATGGCGCCGGGCACCTTCGCTTCCGCGATGGTCCGGCGGTCCAGCTCCTTCATTTGGGCGGCGGTGACGATCTTCATGGGAGACAAGAGCTTATAGCAAATAGCGTATGGCAAATAACCGATGGTTCCGGCCATAAGCTATAAGCCATTAGCCATCAGCTCTCTTTTGTTAAGACCACTTCGGCGACGGCGTAATCGGTGTCATGCGACAGGCTGACGTGAATCATGGTGATGCCGGCGCGGTTCATCAGCGTTTTGACGCGGCCCGAAACAGTCGCGCGCGGCCGCCCGGCGCGGTCGTTGAGCACCTGGATGTCGTGCCAGCTGATGCCATTCGTCCATCCGGTACCCAGCGCCTTCAACACGGCTTCTTTCGCCGCGAAACGCCCGGCGAAGGAGGCGTAGGGCTCCGGCCGTGCCAGGCAGTAACGGCGCTCGGCCTCCGTGTAGAGCCGGTCGAGAAACCGCGTCTGCCACCGCTCCGCGATGGCGCGGATGCGGTCGATTTTGACGAGGTCCAGACCGATGCCGACGATCATCGCGTTGCTCCGCTCCGCTCGCTTCGCGCAGGCAAGTGGTTAGAGGTGAGGGGCAAGGGGGATCGCAGTCGCCTCATACCGCTAGCCTCGCGCCCCGTGCCCCGTGCCTGCTGATCGCGAGATCAGTTGCTTCATCTCGCGCACCGCCTGGTCCAATCCGACCAGCACGGCGCGCGCGACGATGCTGTGGCCGATGTTGTATTCCACGATTTCAGAAATCGCCGTCAGCTTTTGAACGTTCCAATAATTCAACCCGTGCCCGGCGTTGACGCCGAGCTTCAGTCCGGCCGCCAGTTGCGCGGCTTTCACGATGGCCCGGAATTCCGTTTCAATTTCCTGCTCGGATTGTGCGTTGGCGTAACGGCCGGTGTGAATCTCGATGTAGTCGGCTCCGATTGCCTTGGACGCCTTGATCTGGCCGGCATCTGGTTCGATGAAGAGGCTGACCGGAATGCCTCCGTCCTGCAGCGCGTCCACAACCCGCTCGAGCCGACGCTTGTGCCCGGCGACGTCCAGTCCCCCTTCGGTCGTCAATTCCTGCCGCCGTTCCGGCACCAGCGTGACATAGTGCGGTTTGACGGCCAGCGCGATTTTCACCATCGCATCGTCGGCGGCCATTTCCAGGTCCAGCCCGGTCTTGACGGTCTGGCACAACAGCGCGAGGTCGCGGTCCTGGATGTGGCGGCGGTCCTCCCGCAGATGGACGACGATGCCGTCCGCTCCGGCCAGCTCGGCCAGCATGGCGGCGGCCACGGGGTCCGGCTCGCTGCCACCCCGGGCCTGCCTGAGTGTGGCGACATGGTCAACGTTGACGCCGAGACGAGGCATGAGAACGTGAACTCCTGGAAAGTGGATGAGGCGGAAACCGGAAATGGAATCGAGCGCAATCGTGTGCGATCGGTTAGAGCATTATTGCAAAAACCTTCCTGGCAGGCAAGGACTCTGCGCTGGCTGAAGCCTAGCCCGCATTATTCGTGAGGGTTCGTGACGAAACCGCTGAGACGCCTGGCGAGACGGGCGCGTGGAGCCTGGGGACTGACACCCTTCCCCGCGTCCGCGCGTGGTGTCTGTCCCCGTCCGAACCGGGACAGGCACCGTCGAGGACGACGGAGCCTGTCCCCGAACAGGCTGTTGTCCGACCGAGCGGCGAGCCCGC
>Ga0155849_1004_pt1 | contig 13049 bp, 9 predicted proteins | sample RifCSPlowO2_01_FD_107503 | JGI IMG/M metagenome (GOLD analysis project Ga0155849, IMG submission 107503) | Nitrospirae bacterium RIFCSPLOWO2_01_FULL_62_17
GTCGGGGAATAACAATGAGGTGCAATCGACTTAGGGGAAAAACGTTATGCCTTCACCTGTTTTTTGTCAATCCTTCGACCTGTCCCGCCCTTCCGGGCGGGGCTTGCTCGGGATTGATGCTGAGCGGCGTCTGTCATCCCGCTTGAAAGAGTGGGGTGACAGGCGCAGTCGATGCGTCAAGAAACCGCCGGTCCGATTTACAGAGGCAAAGAGGTGCATGAAGAGACACGAGCCGGCCAAGCTCCGGTTGTCAGCAGAGGACGAGGAGGAGCAGGCTAGGGTTTTCTGCTCTGCCCCAGGCTGCTGGCAATCAGTTCCCGAACGGGGCATGCATGGTGCTTGGTAAGTTCCTCGCAGTCCTGCAAGGCCGAGAGAAGGTCCTTGTCTCCGCTTCGCTTGGCCTCTTCCTCGAGCAGAGTCCACAGCTTCGTGAAGGTGTGCTGCCATTCGACGGCCTTCAGCGCAGGATGGACGGCGATGAAGGTGGACGACTGGAGGCCGGAGGGTGAGGGGCTCTGGCGGGGGGCCTGGGGAGTCAAGGCGCTTAACGGAAATTTCCCGGTGCGCACGGTTTCATTGACCACCAGCTGGCCGAGCGGGCACAGCATGTTGCCGCCCGAAATGGTCAATGCGCAGGCCTTCAGAGCCTCGGCGAAAGCGGTATCCCCCTTGCGCGAGGCTTCAACATGGTACCGATCGATGATCGTGACGATGTTGAGCAGGCGGCGTGAAAACGCAGGAGGAGTTTTGAGGGGTTCCGTTGTCATTGCGCACCATGGTCCGTGACGTCCGGTCTCTGCGCCCATCCCCAATTGCCGTGATGGTCGGCCGGGCGTATGATGACGCTGATACATACCATAATGATTCTGGGAGATAAAGCCCGATGTCGTGGTGACTGGCCATGCCGCTTCCACAACTGGTGCCGAGCCGGGTCTGCCTGAGTTGCGAGGTGTGCTGCCGGTTTCCGGAGCCGGACAGTTTTCTCCGTCCCTATTTCACGGCCGAGGAAAGCCGGCGGGCGGTGGCGCGCGGGATTGATCCGATGCATTTTTCCGATCCGGCCGGCTGCCAGATTTCCGTCGTGCCGAATCCATCCGGCGAGGGGTATCTGTGCCCGGCCTTCGATCCGGCCACCTCGCACTGCCGCATCTACGAGGACCGGCCGTTGGATTGCCGGATCTATCCGCTGGCCGTCATGTGGAATCAGGATCGCAGCCAGGTGGTCCTCGGGTGGGACACGAAATGCCCCTTCATGCGCGACGCCGTGCCGTCGGAGATTCTGGCCCATGCCGGGACCGTCACCGCGATGCTTGAACGGGAGGATCGGCTTGCCACGATGGCCTCCAATCCCCGATTGATCGGACGGTTTCAGGAGGATGTAGTGATTCTGAACCCGCTGCCGAAGCTCACCGCGCGTTTGCGCGGCGGGCGCGAGGCAGGAGGCGCGGGGCACGAGGCGCAGGGCAGAAGCCCTTCGCCTTCCGAGGCCACTGTGCGCCCGTTGACGCTCGCCGATCACGACCGGTTTCGGCAGGCGCTCGCCCGCGTGGACACGCCGCTTGCGCACTACGCGCTGGCGCCGCATCTGATCTGGAAAGACCTGTTTCACTACTCATGGACGGAGATCACGGGATGCCTCTGCCTGTTCGCGGACTATGCGGACGGTTTGTTCATGCCGCTGCCGCCGATTCCGTGTGACTCGCGCGACGGGCGCGACTTGCGCGATTCGAGTCTCACCATTCCCGCTTTTCGCGCGAGTCTCGCTCCTGCGCTTGCAGCGTGTTTTGCGATGATGCGTGATCGGAACGGTGGTTCGGCAGTGAGTCGAGTGGAAAATATTCCTGAAGAGTGGATGGAAGAACTGCAAGCACTGGGCTATCGCCTGAAGCCGAAGGATCCCGACTATCTCTATCGCACAGCCGATCTTGTCGCACTCGCCGGCGACAACTATAAATCGCAGCGCGCCGCGTGCAACCGCTTCGAGCGTGAACACCGGTACACGGTCGAATCCTATCTGGACTCGGACCGGGACGCCTGCCTGGCGCTCTTTCGCGCATGGGCGGCGCAGAAGCAGGCGTCCGGCCTCGAGGAAACCGGCCGGCACATGCTCGCGGATTCGGAGGCCGCGCACCGGGAAGCGCTCACGCATCACCGCGAACTGGCGCTGGCCGGACACGTGGTCCGCGTGGAGGGGACGGTACGTGCCTACACGTTCGGCTACGGGCTATCGGCTTCCGTGTGGTGCGTGTTATTGGAGGTCGCCGACCGCACCGTCCCGGGGCTCGCTGCGTTCATTTTCCGCGAGTGTTGCCGGCAGGCGGCCGGGCGGAGGTGCGAGTTCGTCAATACGATGGACGACTCAGGGTTGCCGAGCCTGGCGCAGTCCAAGAGGGCCTACCATCCGTTCCAACTGGTGCCGAGCTACATCGTCACCGAGGCCTGAAGGAGACGGTCGGTTTCCGCTTCGGGGCGTGACCCGGAGGCCTGGCGCGCGGTCAGGCGGGCTCTGCTGCGTCGCTGAACTGGTCCTTGATGACCAGCACCTCATCCACGGCGCCAAGGAAGGTATCGAGCAGGGACGGATCGAAATGCTTCCCGCGGCCTTCGCGCATGATGTCGAGGGTTTGGTCCACCGAAAAGGCGGGCTTGTAGATGCGCTTGGTCGTCAGGGCGTCGAAGGTGTCGGCGACGGCGGCGATCCGCCCTTCGAGGGGGATGGCTTCGCCCGAGAGCTTGCGCGGGTAACCGGTGCCGTCGAATTTCTCGTGGTGGGTCCACGCGATCGTCGCCGCCAGCCTCAACAGTTCCGCTTTCGATCCGTCGAGGATGTGGCGGCCCATCTCGGAATGCCGCGTGATCACTTCAAATTCTTCAGGGGAGAACTTGCCGGGCTTGAGCAGGATGTGATCCGGGGTGCCGATTTTTCCGATGTCGTGCATGGGGCTGGCGATCCGGATCAGTTCGCAGCGGTCCGGTTCCAGCCCGTACCGGCGGGCCAGCACGGCGCAGTAGAGACTCATGCGTTGGAGATGCCGGGCCGTGTCCGTGTCCCGAAACTCCGCGGCGAGGGCCAGTCGCTGAACCGTTTCCTCCCGTGACAGGCGCACCTCCTCATGCGCCTTCTCCAACTGGCGGATCTTGCGTCTCAGCGCCTCGGTGCGCTCCATGACCATGTCTTCCAGCTTGTCCAGCTGGCTTTGGTTCTCGATCTCCAGTTGGCGGCGCCGCAGGGCGTTGGCCACGTTGATGAGCACCTCGTTGGCTTCATAGGGCTTGATGATGTAGCCGTAGGCGCCGCTTTTCAGCGCAATCTCCGCGATGACAGGGTCGTCCACCCCGGTGACCATGACCGCTGCCGTGAAGGGAAATTCCAGGAGCAGCACCTGCTTGATGAGGTCCATGCCGGACTCACCCGGCATGGACACATCGCAGAGCATAAGTGCGAAGTGTTTTTGCGCGAGGTGCCGGCGGGCCTCCTGGGCGTCGGCGGCCAGCGTACAGTCGTAGCCATACAGCGTGAGGAGCCGGCCCAACTGCTGCCGGATCGTCTCTTCATCGTCCACGATCAAAATACGGGGCTTGTCCATATCGAGGGCCGGTACTCCTTGTGAAATCCATTCTAAACGAACAGCGGGCCTTGGAGAAGGGCGAAGCAGGAGGGTCTCCCGGCCATCATGATGCCGGGATTCCTTCAGCAGGTTCCATGCCGCGAGTGAATAGAGTCAGCCGTTCCGTCCGCAGGCGCGGGACTTGCTAAGACATTGAGGAAGCAGGCGTGCCGTCACAGTCGTCTCGCTCTGCCGCAGGTCCTGAGAGGCCGGGCGCGCGGCAGAGGTTCCAAGTTGTACGCCGATTGTTCATCTTGGTGCACCTATTCGGGCCGGTCTGTTGCCCGTACTATCTGCCGAGCGTAAGATGACGCCATGCCCACCGGCTCCATCATGCCCGACCCAAGCGGGTAGAAGGCTCGCCGACATGCCGCCGTCCTTTCGACCCTATACCTGGCTGCAGGTGCTGATGATCGCCATGACCGTCGTGGCGATGTCGATCGGCGCCCTGGCCTTCCATTACATCGAGACGCGCCTTGTGTGCACCGCAGGGGAAAGTCTCAGCATGGCCGCGGCCGAGATCGCGGACAAGCTGGACCGGCTCCTGTTCGAACGGTACGGCGACGTCCAGATGATGGCACGGGCGTTCGGCAGCCACATGTCCGACAGGGCGTACCTGAATTCCTATCTTGCCTGGATGAAGGACTCGTATCGCCCCGTCTATCTCTGGCTGGGCGTCACCGATCAGCACGGGCGTGTGATGGCGGCGACGGATCCCAAAACGGTCGGGCAGGATGTGAGCAAGAGTGCGTGGTTTCGGGCCGTCCGGAGCGGCAGCGGGGTGTTTGTCGGGGACGTGCAGTCCTACGAGGCGTCCAGCGGAATGGACGCCGTCGCGTTTACAGCGCCCATCACCGATTCGCGCGGAGCATTTCTGGGCGTCGTCACGACCCTCATGGGGTTGCCGGTGCTGGAGAAAGTGGTGACGAAAACGGTGCACGATGTCCAGGCCACCAGCACGTTCCTGGGCACAAACGAATATCAGTTTCTGACGCAGACGGGAGACGTGTTTATTGATTCCGACCTGATCCACAAGGGCAACGTCAACCTGGTCCGCCTCGGATTGCCCTCCGCACTCATCAACGAATCGGCCCAGCCGGGCTATGTCGAAGAAATGCACAAGCGGCGGCACGTGGAGGTGGTCACCGGCTACGCCTTCACCCGGGGGACCGGCGAGTTCCCCGGTCTTCACTGGCGGGTGCTGGTCCGGATGGATCGAAGCGATATTCTGATGCCCGTTCAGGACGTGGTCTGGAAGCTGGGCGTGGCCGGCCTGGTCGTCTGGATGCCCATGTTCGTGCTGCTGTACTGGGCGACCGGCCGGTTGCGGAAGAAATACGCGCAAGCCCAGCAGGAAAGCGCCCATGCCAGGGCCGCCGAAGCGACGTTGCGGGAAGGCGAGCAACAGACTCGCGCCATCGTGGAGACGGCGCTCGATGCCGTGGTCGCCATGAATGAGCAAGGCCGGATCACGGATTGGAATCAGCAGGCCGAGATCATATTCGGCTGGTCGCGGGAGGAGGCCACCGGCAGGTCCCTCGCGGCGACGATCATTCCCCCGCAGCATCGCGAGGCCCATGAACGCGGACTGAGGCATTTTCTTCTGACCGGCCAGGGACCGCTGCTGAACAGGCGCATCGAGGTCACCGCGTGCCACCGGGACGGAAGCGAATTCCCCGTCGAATTGACGGTGTCTCCCGTGCGGCTGAGGAATCACTGGGTCTTCAACGCGTTCGTTCGCGACATCACCCAGCGAAATTCGGCGGAGCGACGCCTGGAAGCGCAGTATGCCGTGACGCGCGTCCTGGGCGAACCGCTGACGCTGCAGGAGGCCGGCAGACGGATTCTGCGGGCGATTTGCGAGAGCCTGGACTGGGAGTTGGGCATATTCTGGCACATAGACCAGACCGCCAAGGTGCTGCGCTGTCTCGACGTCTGGCACGCGCCGGGTCTGCAGGTCGACGAGTTTGTGGCGCTCAGCCGGCAGCGGACGTTTGCCCCGGGCATCGGGCTCCCCGGACGCGTCTGGGCCGCCCGGCAGCCGGCCTGGATTCCCGATGTCGTCAAGGACGCGAATTTCCCTCGTGCGCCGGTGGCGGCGATCGTCGGATTGCACGGGGCTTTCGGCATTCCGGTTCAAAGCGGAAGGAACACCTACGGCGCCATCGAGTTTTTCAGCCGCAACATCCGTGAACCGGACAAGGAACTGCTCGATATGATGGCGGAGATCGGCATCAAGGTCGGGCAGTTCATCGAGAGTCAACGGACCGAACACGAATTGCAGGAGGCGCAGGCGCAGCTGGTGCAGGCGCAGAAGATGGAAGCCGTCGGGCGGCTGGCGGGAGGGGTCGCGCACGACTTCAACAATTTACTGACGATCATTTCCGGTTCCTGCCATTTCCTGCTGAGCGCGCTTGGCCCGGCCGGTCCCTTGCGAAAGGAAGTCGAGGAAATCAGGCAGGCCAGCACCCGGGCGGCGAACCTGACCAGCCAGCTCCTGGCATTCAGCCGCCGCCAGGTGCTGACCTTGAAGGAACTGAACCTCAACGACATCATCCGCAATACGGAAGGCATGCTGCAGCGGTTGATCGGCGAGGACATCAATCTGGTTGCCGTGCTGGATCCGGAGCTGGGCCACGTCAGGGTCGATCCGGGACAGGTTGAGCAGATCCTGATGAACCTGGTCGTCAACGCCCGGGACGCCATGCCGTCGGGAGGGCGACTGACCATCGAAACCGCCAACATCGAATTGGATGACACTTTCGCCCGCCAGCATGCGCGTGTCCGCCCCGGTCCCTACGTGATGCTTGCCGTGTGTGACAGCGGCAAGGGGATGGACAAGGAAACCCAGGCGCACATCTTTGAACCGTTTTTCACGACCAAGGAGCAGGGGAAGGGCACGGGGCTGGGGCTGGCCATGGTGTATGGGAGCGTGAGGCAGAACGGCGGGTCCATCTTCGTCTATAGCGAACCGGGGCAGGGCACGACGTTCAGGGTCTATCTGCCCCGGGTCCAGGAAGAGGCCGCCGCGGCGAAGGTGCCGGCGCCCGCTCCCGTCGCGTTGCCGCACGGCACGGAAACCGTGCTCGTCGTCGAAGACGAGCCGGGAGTGCGCGCGGTCATCCTGAGGACCCTTCGTGAGCAGGGGTATACGGTGCTGGAAGCGCGTCACGGACTGGAGGCGCTGCATCTCGGCACCCAGCCCCTGGCGAAAATCCATCTGCTGCTCACGGACGTGGTCATGCCGCAAGTGAGCGGGCGGGAGGTGGCGGAGAATTTGACGCGCATCCATCCGGAACTCAGGGTCCTCTACATGTCCGGCTACACGGATGACGCGGTCGTCCGCCATGGCATCCTCGTTGAGGGGAACTTCTTTCTCCAGAAGCCGTTTACGCCCTATACGCTGGCGCACAAGGTGCGGGAGGTGCTCGATATGGCCCGGAAGGTGTCGAGAAATTCCGGGGCGGCTTGATCTTGAGAGGGTTTTCGGCTATTGGTGAATACGATGGGACGAGCGACAGAAAAGTCAGTGCCTGCGAAGGGGCATGAACTGGACATCGATCACTACCGCGTCCGGCAGGAGCCGTACTATGCCGAAGTGAGCGGGGAGATCGGGCTCTTCACGATCGCCTCCCAGAGCAAAATGCCGGTTATGCTCAAGGGCCCGACCGGCTGCGGCAAAACGCGGTTCGTCCAGCACATGGCCTGGAAGCTGGGCCGCCCGCTCATCACCGTCGCCTGCCACGAAGACCTGACTGCATCCGACCTCGTCGGGCGCTATCTCTTGAAGGGAGACGAGACCATCTGGGTGGACGGCCCGCTCACGCTCGGCGTGAAGCACGGCGCGATCGTCTATCTCGACGAAGTCGTCGAGGCGCGCAAGGATACCACCGTCATCATCCATCCGCTGAGCGACGACCGCCGCCTGCTGCCGATCGAAAAGAAGGGGCAGATCGTCGAGGCGGTGGATGACTTCATGCTCGTCATTTCCTACAATCCCGGCTACCAGAGCGTGCTCAAGGATCTCAAGCAGAGCACCAAGCAGCGGTTCATGGCGATCGAGTTCACCTACCCGCCGGCGGCGATCGAAGTGCAGGTGATTGAGAAGGAAGCGGGCGTGAACAGGGAGACCGCGCAGAAGCTGGTGAAGCTGGGCGAAAAAGTGCGGAACCTCCGCAATCACGGGCTGGAAGAAGGCGTGAGCACGAGACTGCTGATCTACGCCGGGCAACTGATCGGCAAGGGCATTCCACCGGCGCGCGCCTGCGAGGCCGCCGTGGCGCGTCCGATCACCGACGATCCGGATATGCAACGGAGTATCGCCGAACTTGTGAAGGCAATTTTTTAAAAACTGGCTATAGGCAATTGGTAATAGGCTATGGATAAGAGTGTATCCTCCGCTCACCTCAAGCCAATCGCCCATTGCCCATCGCCTATTGCCTCCAGCCAAAGACTTCAAGAAGGAGCATGACCATGAAGGTGATTGCGCGTGTGATGGCCATCAGCCTGTTGATCGTCTGGCTGGCCGGCTGCAGCTATATCTTTTACCCCCGGGCAGACGAATTTGCGGAGAAGGCGAAGGGGGCCACCGGTGTCGAGACGCTGGTGAATCTGACGACGATGTTGGCAGCCAGCGCCCAGGCGGCGCGTGGCGGCAAGGGGTACGATCAGCCGCTCAATGATTTGCACAATCAGTTCCACGCGCTGCACGATGCCATGTGCGGGGTGACCAAGGAGCAGGCCAAGACGCCGGCCTATGCGATGGCGGTGACGATCAACAAGGAAATGGGGACGATCTTCAAGCGGTTGTGGAAATACCGCAACGACCAGCCACAGCGCGACGACCACCTCGACCGCTTCGTTATGCACGTTCAGGCGTTACGCGGAACGTTGCAGGCCATCAAGTAAGCCGCGTTCTCCGTTCGCATGATTCGCTCACCGGTGCAAGACAGTCCTGAAGGGGCTGTCCTCTCCGTTCACGTCCAACCGAAGGCATCCAAAACCGAATACGCGGGCCTGCACGGCGGCGCATTGAAGTTCCGCGTCGCTGCGTCGCCCGTGGAGGGCGTCGCCAACGACGCGCTCTGTGCCTATCTGGCCAAGCAGTTCGGCATTCCAAAGAGCCATGTGATGGTGAAAGCCGGGCACGCCTCCCGCCGGAAACGAGTCCGGCTTAGTGGTGTTTCCGTTTCACGGGTGCGAGAGGTACTGGGTCTTGCTCAGGGTTGATCGGGAATGAACGTGGATGCAGTCATCAGGCTCTCCGCATTTTTTGGCGTGCTGGTTGTGATGGCCATGTGGGAAGTCGCTGCGCCTCGTCGCCGATTGACGGTAGCCAAGTCGCCGCGCTGGGTGGCCAACCTGTCGGTGGTGGCGCTGAATACCGTCGTGATCCGCCTGTTGTTTGTTTCGGGCGCGACGGGAATGGCCGTGATGTCGGTCCAAGGCGGGTGGGGGCTGTTGAACGCGTTCGACGGTCCGGCGTGGCTGAAAGGGCTTCTAGCCGTGGTACTGCTGGATCTCGTGCTCTACCTGCAGCATGTGATGTTTCACGCCGTGCCGGTCCTCTGGCGTTTCCACATGATGCATCACGCCGATCTGGATGTGGATGTCACGACCGGCGCACGATTCCATCCTATCGAGGTGGTGTTGTCCATGGGCATCAAGCTGGCAACGGTCGCGTTGATCGGCGCGGCACCGGCCGCGGTGCTGGCGTTCGAAGTCCTTCTCAACGCCTCGTCCATGTTCAACCACAGCAACGTGCGGATTCCGGTTGCGGTCGATCGCGCTCTTCGTTGGGTCGTAGTCACGCCCGACATGCACCGCATTCACCATTCGATTCTGCCGCGGGAAACCAACACGAATTTCGGGTTCAACCTGCCCTGGTGGGACCGCCTGCTCGGTACCTATCGGGTCGATCCTCTGGAAGGCCAGGAGGGGATGACGCTCGGCTTGGAGCAGTTTCGTGACCCGATGCGGTTGAGGTTGGGCGGGATGCTCGCGCTTCCTTTTACCGGCGATCCTGGTGGTTATCCGTTCGGCCGGGAGTTATGACCGGCAGACCGGCTGTGGCGCTGACAGCTTGAGAAGCCGACTCCGCGCTCGAGGGGGCAGTTGACTCAGGCATGTGGCACGCCTACCATAAATTCGATACTTTGCAACTTCGAAACAATCGGGTGTTGCGTGTCTCACAAGTCTGACGCCGTGCTGTTCGAGCTTCATGCCGAGGTATGCAAGATTTTTTCGCATCCCAAGCGGCTACAAATCATTGAAGCGCTCCGCGGCAAAGAGTTGACCGTTGGCGAGGTGGTCGCCCGGCTCAGGCTTCCCAAAGCCAATGTGTCGCAGCATTTGGCGGTACTGCGCCAGAAAAGAGTCGTCATGACCCGCCGGGAGGGCTTGAACATCTATTACCGTATCTCCAACCCCAAAATCATCCAGGCCTGCGATCTGATGCGGCACGTCTTAGTGGAGCAGCTTGAAGAAGGGGAGCGGCTGGCAAAGAAGTTTCGAACGCGGTGATTTTTTATGTCGACTAGTTTCAAAGATGCGAATCCATGACATTCATCCCTAATCCGCAGGTAACAGAAATGCGAGGTTGCCAATGAACCCGGTGAGGGAACGGTTCTCGATGTGGTCGACAAGGCTGGTGGAGTCCACTCTTCGGTTCTGTGTGGACTTCCCGCGGCTCACCATTAGCATTGTGCTGTTGCTCACCATCTGGGCCGTCATCCAGTTGCCCAAGATCACGACCGATACCGATCCCGAAAACATGCTGGAACCGGACTCGCCCGTGCGGGTGTCCCACGAAGCCACGAAGCGGACCTTCGGAATCCATGAGCTCATCGTCGTTGGTTTCGAGAGTGATCGGGATCTTTTTAACGTCGAAGATCTCACCAAGCTCTTCCGGATCAACCGCGAGATCCTGAGCATCAAGGGGGTCATCATCCCCGATGTCTTGAGCCTCGTGACGACCGACACGATGCGGAGGAGCGGGGACACCCTGGAGATCAGAAAGCTCTTGGAACGCCCACCGCGGACGCAAGAGGACGTTCGGCAGCTCAAGGACGCCCTGCTTGGTAATCCGCTGTTCCGGGAAAAACTCATCTCCCAGGATGGCCGGCGGTTGGCCTTCTACATCCCGATTGAGCGGAAGGAGATCGCGGCGCGGGTCACCAGGGACATTCAGACGCTGGTCGATATGGAGCCTGGGATCACCGCCAAGGTGGCCGGACTACCCATGGCGGAGATGGTCTTCGGGGAGGAGATGTTCATCCTCATGGGCGTGCTGTCTCCGCTGGTGATGCTGGTCATTGCCATCGGGCTGTGGGCGCTCTTCAAGGACTGGCGCCTTATCGTGGCCCCGTTGATCGTCTCCATGCTGAGTGTGTTCTGGACTATGGGGCTGTTGATCGGCCTCGGCTATCCGGTCCACATCATGAGCTCGATGATCCCGGTCTTTCTGATGGTCACCGGCCTGGCCGACGGGATTCATATTCTCAGCCAGTTTTACGACGTCTATCCCCGCTATGGAGACAAACGAACGGCGATTCTTGAGACGATGAAGGAGCTATATTCCCCGGTTCTGTATACGTCCTACACCGTGATGGCCGGGTTCGGATCGCTGGCTCTCGTCAACATTCCGCCGGTCCGGATTTTCGGCCTGTTTGTGGCCATCGGGGTCTTTGCTGCCTGGATCCTGACCGTGACCTTCCTCCCCGCATTCATGATGTTGCTCAATGAGGAGACACTCAAGCGACGCTGGCAGCGCGAGGTGGCCACCGGCGGCGTACTGGTCAGAGTGGCTGACTGGCTGGGGAGCATGGGGATGGCCAGGAATCGGGGTGTGCTTCTCGTCGGCATCGTGGTGCTCGCGCTGGCAGCCTACGGAATGGAGCAAAACCGTGTGAATGACGATCCGGTGAAGTGGTTCAAAGCATCGAGTCCAATCCGGCAGGCCAACCGGCTGATGAACCAGCAATTCGGGGGGACCTACATGGCCTACCTCGTGGCCGAGGCGGATGCGCCGGAAGCCGCGACGCGCCCGGAGGTGCTCCGTTATCTCGACGAGCTCCAACGGGAGATCGGCCAGGACCCCAGAGTCGGCAAGACCACCTCACTCGCTGACATCCTCCGGTGGATCAACCGGGTCCTGACCGGCAACGATGAGCTTCCGCGCAGCCAGGAGCTGGCCGCGCAGTATCTCTTCCTCTATCTGTCCTCCGGTGGCTCGCCGGACACCTTGGACAATTTCGTGGACTACGGGTATCAGCGGCTCAATATCTGGCTGCAACTGAAGACCGGAGACAACCAGGACATGATCGAAGTCATGGAGCGGGTCAACCGCTATGTGACGGCGCACCCGCTCCCGGGAGTGCATGTTGAGATGAGCGGCCCGACGTACGTGAACGTGGTGTGGCAACAGGTGATGGTCACCGGCATGCTCGGCTCCTTTGCGGGCTCAGTCGTGACGGTCCTGTTGATCATGGCGATCGAGTTTCGCTCGCTGCTTTGGGCGCTGATCGGAGTGGTCCCGCTACTGAGCACCATCTTCGTGTCGTATGGTCTGCTGTTTTTCATCGGCAAAGAAATCGATATGCCCATCGCGGTGTGCTCCTCTCTGGCCCTCGGGATCGGCGTGGACTTCGCCATCCACTTTATCTTCCGATTCCGGGAACACTACCGGCAGGAACGGGATCTTCAGAAAAGCCTGCAGTGGACCTTCGGCGAGCCGGCGGTGGGGATTCTCCGGAACGCGCTCATTCTATGCCTGGGGTTTGCCGTGATGCTCGCGGCGCCGCTGGGCCCATACGTGACGGTGGGCGCCTTCACCGCCATTGACATGCTGGTGGGTGCCCTCGCGACGCTACTGGTGCTGCCCGCCCTGATCGTTCTGCTCCACCGAGTACTTCTGAAGAAGGAGGGATGACGTGATCGGAACGGATGGTCTTCGGCTCTCGCTTCACCCCCACCCTCCCCTCCCCCTTCCATGGGGAGGGTCTCGGGGAGGGGGTCGGCGGAAGGTATGGGACATGAGCTACGTCTGGCGGCTGGTGCTGTTCGCGGTGGCCATAGCCGCGGCCGAAGAGGGGGGACAGGCACCGCTGCGCGGAGCCAGTCCCCTTGAGGACGCAGCCTCGCTTGTTCGGCAATCCCAGGAAGCCTTCTACCATGCCGGTACGGACCTCAAAGCCCGCGTGAAGATGACACTGCTCACAAAAGACGGCCAGCAGCGTCTTCGGGAGCTGACCATGCTCCGGAAGAACGAGGCAGAGGGAAGCCAGCGGTATTTTCTCTACTTTCACGGGCCGCCGGATGTGCGGGGCACCATATTTATGGTCTACACGTATCCCAACCGGGAGGATGACCGCTGGCTGTTCATTCCGGCGCTCAACCTGGTTCAGCGGGTGGCGGCCCGCGACAGCCGCTCCAGCTTTGTGG
>Ga0155849_1041_pt2 | contig 12524 bp, 9 predicted proteins | sample RifCSPlowO2_01_FD_107503 | JGI IMG/M metagenome (GOLD analysis project Ga0155849, IMG submission 107503) | Nitrospirae bacterium RIFCSPLOWO2_01_FULL_62_17
TCCACGCCCGTGCCGAGGATGTTTTTCCCCATCAGCCCCTTGGCCTTGGCCTGGGCCATCGCCTGCTCCAGATGCTTCCGTTCTTCGTTGTAATCGTGGTTGATGTATATGAAGGACGCCTTGGCCTGGGCCGTGTGGGCCGCGATCAGGCAGCCTTCCAGCAATTGATGCGGGTGGTGCTTGAGCAGATAGCGGTCCTTGAACGTGCCCGGCTCGTGCTCACCGGCGTTGCAGACGAAATAGTGTTCCGGCGTCCGGTGGTGGATGATTTTATCCCACTTGATGCCGGTCGGGAATCCCGCGCCGCCGCGCCCGCGCAGCCCGGATTTTTTCAGCTCGTTGACCACGTCCTCGCGGCTCATCCCCGCGAGATACTTCTTCCAGGCCTCGTATCCGCCGGTGCGGATGTAGGCCTCGATGTCCCACGGTTGGCCGTCGAGCTTCTCCAAGAGTCTGGGTCCTGCAGCCGTCACGTCGCGCAACTCCTCATTAGAGGGAGATCGTACTATAAAGCCGCCCCTCGCGCGGCGTCAAGCAAACGGACCGGGAGATCGCCCTATCTTAATGGTTTACGAACGCCGCCTAGTACGCGGCGGGCGCCGAGAGCGGCTGGTTTGAGACCAAGTTCAAGGCATGCAAACGGTCGAATTTCACCGTGACCGCCCCCCTCGTGGCCAGGCCGATACGATCCAGATTTGGAATGGCATCATCGGTGACGGCGGCCACTTCCCGGCCATCCACAAACACCGACAGGCGTGGCTTGCTGACGTGAGCAAAATTGATGCGCTGCACGCGGAGAAGATGCCAGGGTCGTTTGGTCAACTGGACGGAGGTACGGTCAAGCAGGGTCGCCTGCCCCTCCGCCAGGCGATGGATGGCCAGCGTCCCCGCAGACTCGTTGAGCGTCACCACATAATAGAGGCGGCGATCGGAGGCGGCCATCACAATACCAGCCCCACCTTCGGCGGCGCTGTCGATCGTCCGCAGATGGACGGTCACATCCGGATAGGCAAACCCCGTGGCCTCTGCGAGGAGGACATCAAAACAATCGGCTGTCGAACAGCCGGCGCTGTGCGCCAGCACATGCGGCGACGTCGGCGCCTCGGCATCCGTCTGCACTGTCCAGCGGGAGTTTCCGCCGGCGGCAGTCGCCGCCGATGAGAAGCCTTGCGGCGCGGCGCCGGATGAATCCTTGTCGAACTCCCACGTCCGGAGCAGATCCTGGGGCGGAGGCGTGGCGTGAATCCGCACATCGACCACCTCGGACGAACGGGCGGTCGTCGGCAGCGTGACCGTCGCGCTTTCGGCCACGAACGCCTTCACCAGGTCGTTGGCGATCAGGTATTCCCACAGACCGCCGACCTTCTGAAGCCGGCCGTGCAGCTGCCGGACCGATTCAAGCGACGCCTGCACGCGCGCCGGCTGGCGCGGAACGGCCAGGGCCTCCGCCACCAGCACCGCCTCTGCGGCCAGCAATTTGTCCATCGGCATTTCCGCCATCGCCTGCGCCTGCTCCGCCTCCTGCCTGGCCTGCGCCAGCCACGGATGCTCGTAGCGGCGGGTCCAGAAGATCCATTGCAGACGGTCCCACGCGATTTCCGTCAGCAGGGTCGCGCGCCAGCGCGACGGTTTCGGATCGAGGCGGCGCAAGGCGCCTTCATGATTCTCGAGCGCCGCTTCGGAGTCGTTATTCCAGCGCTGCAAGGCGCCGAGACGGCGGACCGTTTCCAGATCGGCGCGGCCGCTTTTGGCGACGATCTCCAGCGACTGCGCCGCGCGATAGAATGATTCCGCGACATCCGAGTGTCCGACGGCCACCTCCGTCAATTCCTGCCGCCAGGTTGCCCCCTGAAGCGTCCAGTAGAATTCGGCCAGCCGGCGGCGCGTCCCGTCATCACCCGCGCTCATGCCGCTCCGGGCCAGTCCGGCCTTCAATAGATTGGCGTAGAGATCGTCGCCCAGCAGGCGGTTCAGTTCACGATCCGTCTCATCCAGTTGCAGCAGCCGCAGCATCCGCGCCAGCCGGTCGGGCGACGGGGACAGGCCCCGGATGTCGCGCAGCTCGGTGGCAAATTGACTGCCGGCTGAAGCCCGATCCCACCAGCGCACGGAGCCGAGCAACAATCCTCCCGCCAGCTCCTGCCCTCCCGTCTGTTCGCCCGGACGATCGGAGGTCCGCCCGATCTCCGACGGACCGCCGCCTCCGGTCCCGAGCAGCGTCGGCGTCTCCGGCAGTCCCGCGCTGAGCACGGCCTGATCCACCGGGTAGCCGGCCGCCTTGAGGCCAGACACGACGGGCAGACGAACGACCAGATCCCGGACCGGCCCGTAACGTCTGATGGTCCCGCTCGCCCACCAGGGCTCGCCGGGCCGCAGCGCCGGCGGCGCCGTGAGCGGATCGGGATAGGTCACGGAGAGCTCGACGAGCGTGACGCGCACGGAATAGGGCTCGGGACTGCCCGCAATCTGCAGTCCGGTCACGCGGGACGGAAGAATTTTCACGAATTTGATCCGGGGCGGCAGACCGCCGCCGTGCTGCCAGACGGACGGGGACAGGAACAGGGCCGGAGGATAGTCGCGCCACAGATCGGCTTTCCGGTGCGACTCGTGCAGCAGGCCGAATCCAACGCCTCGACCCTGCGCGCCGAAAATGCCCTTTTCGGGCTGGTCGGCCAGCAGCTTCACGTGGATCGCGAGCGTGTCCTTCCAGCAGGCGTCACGCGAAGCGTCCGCCGCGGTCTTCGCCAGCCGGTTTGTCAGACACCCCAGGTCGAGATCCGCCCAGGCCGCCACGCGCCCGCCCGCCATCGCCTCCGCATACCGCAGCGCCGTGCGGCCGGACGGATCTGCGGTGGGATTGGAGGCTGCGGCATGAACGGTTCGGTCGAACACTCCCGCACCGTTGATCAGGAGAATCACGCCAAATATTTTTGAGGCAACTTGCAAAAGACGCATTATCTTTTCCTCTCGCCGACTATTCGTCCCGCACATTCTCTCACGATCATGGGGAAAATTTCGAACCTGTTGAGCGCCTAGCGGCAGCGCGCGTGCGTCTTGGTCCTAACTGTGACGGGCACCCCTGTGGCCCAGGGGCACGACTCGCATGGATCAGCGTACTGACCACAACCTCGCGGCTCATTCCAGTGAGACACTCCATCCGGGCCTCGTATCCACCGGTACGGGAGATAGGACTCGATGTCCCACGGCGACCCACCGAGCCTATCTGAGAGTCTAAATTCTGCTACTGTCACGTCGCACGCTCCTCATCAGCACGAGGCTGTACAAAAAATCTACCCCCTCGCGCAGCGTCAAGCAAAACGGCTGGAATTAGGCCTGAATCTCAAGCAGTTAGGGCTTGCGGCCTATGAGAGTTACGGGCGCGGGACTAAGCATTCCAAGGCTTCCCGGTATCTCAGGCTGGTTTGCCGGATGACTTCTTTCGCCAGGTTCGGGGCAGGTGGTTCGCGGTTCCAGCCGATGGAGTCCAGATGGTCCCGCACGTACTGTTTGTCAAAGCTGGGCTGAGGGCCTCCCGGGACGTATGTATCTTTAGGCCAGAATCGGGAGGAATCCGGGGTTAGAACCTCGTCTATTACCATGAGTTGCTGTGTGCGCAGATCCAGGCCAAATTCAAACTTGGTATCCGCAATGATGATCCCACGGCTTTCCGCATGGACAGACGCCTGCTGATAGAGCTTCAGACTGATCTCGCGAACCTCATTTGCCAAACTGCCTCCTATCATCTGCTTCATCTGTTCAAAGGAGATGTTGACATCATGCCCTTGGGTGGCCTTGGTGGACGGGGTAAAGATAGGTTCCTGCAGTCGATCAGACTCTCTCAGGCCAGTCGTTAAAGATTCTCCACTTACCTTTCCGGTCTCCCGATACTCCTTCCAGGCGGAACCTGAGAGATATCCCCGGACAATGCACTCCACCGGCAGCGGTTTAACCTTGTGAACCAGCATGCTCCTTCCCCAAAGGATCTCCTTGTAACGAAGACAGGGGTCCGGGAATTCGTTTACTTCCGCAGTGATAAGGTGGTGGGGAATGAAGTCTTCCGTCGGCCAGAGCCTCTCAAACCAGAACCGCGACATTTGCGTGAGCACATACCCCTTGCCTGGAATTCCATCCGGCAGAATAACATCAAAGGCCGAGATCCGGTCTGTGGCCACCAGCAGGAGCTTATCTCCCAGATCATAGATGTCCCGAACCTTGCCTCGCTGCCTGGAACCCAGGCTTTCCAGGCGTGTCTCAAGCACAACCGGCACATCCGACAACTTTTTCATTTCAGTACCCATGCTGGGCTTCTCCATCATTCTGTATTTTCTAAAAAGGGACAGGACAATTGAGACAAGCACGGCTTATGCGATCTCTGCCGCAGTCTGTCATCTATCACTCGGAGAGTGGAAAAGTGCTCACGACGGGTCATGTACCGGCATCCTTACTTGCCGAAATACTCCTGCCGGCTCACGGCCACGTCGGAGACGAACATCACGCCGGAGTGCCGTTCGAACAACGGCCGCAGCCCGGCCAGGATCGGCTCCACTTTGTCCGCCGGGACCACCGCCATGATCATGACCTGGCTCTCCTGCTCGCTGAACATGAAGTGGGCTTCGCGCAGTCCATGGTGGCCCTTCCCGGAGATATTGCCGATGATCGTGTAGCCGCTCGCCTGGACTTTATCCAGCAGTTCCGTCACGAACGGCCGGTGCTCGCCCGCCACGATCACACGAATTTCCTTCATTGGATGCAGGGTCAATTCGCCCATGTCTGAACTCCTTTTCTCGGCCTCGAACTCATTATACCTGAACGGGCGCGATCGGACTCCATGTACCCGACGGCAGATAGCGGTACCACGCTCCGTCCGCCGGGTCCAACGCGATCAGGTGCACCCATTCGTGATGATAATAATGCTGCAGCACTTCATGCCGCGCAATCAATCTCTCGATGCGCGCGCGCGGTGCCTCGATGACAGTCAGCAGTCGCATGGGTTCATGGTACGGCATTTCGCCGTTCATCATGGTCTGCCAGGCCAGTCCGAGACGGAGATCGCTCCAGGGCCCGGACATGATGCCGACCCGCCCCACCACGTTATGATAAATCTTGCTGCCGCCGCCGTAGACCTCGTTGTCCGCAGCCGAGAAATAATGCTCCATGTTGATCCATTGGGCCACGACCTGCGGGGCGGTCATCAAGACTTCGAGTAGACGCTCGGTCGGGTCTTCGCGATAGTCATAGGAGTGGAGAAAGACGCGGCCGTCCAGATTGAGCGTTTTGGTGAGTTCGCGCCGGCCGATGATGAAGGCGGCGTTCCCTGACAGCCCCCACTCCGGCCGGGTCTGGCTCCAGTCACTGCTGCGCCGGCGCACATGCGCCGACGCCCGCTCCGGCGTCAGCGGGACCGGCGCGTCCGGAAACCGGGAGCCGCGCTCCAGGCTGGTGAGCCGCCCGGCCTCTCTCAAACAGTCGAGCAATCGCAACAGGTCTCCAGCATGCGTGACCGGCACATCCTCCCGGTCGAATAGCCGCACATCGTCCGTCGTCGTGTCCACCTGGCCGGCAAGAAAGTGCGTGTCGGCGGGAATCACAAGGCCGTTTTTCGCCAGTCGTTCCCTGACGCGCGGATTGTTGGCCATGCGGGCGAGCACGCGGGCGTTGGGGCTGCCTTCGTTGCCGCCGCAGGCGCCACAGTCCAGCGCGGCCTCGAAGGGGTTGTTCTCCGACGTGCTCCCGTGCGCGCAGAAGAGCACCAGCCGGGCGAAGTTGCGGGTCAGGCCCATCATGCGCAGCGCCGTGTCCACCGTGAGCACCTGCTCGTCGAGCGTGAAACCGGTCCGCGTGATGCGCTCCTTCTGCGCCTCCGACCAGCGCTGATCGATCCGGTACTGCCGGCGCAGGACGTCCACGAACGCGGCCAGCTTTTCCGCCGGCATTCCCGCGCGCCGAGCCGCCTCGATCAAGGACGGATCAGGCGCCCCCTCTCCGTTCAACGCCTCCCGCCGCAACGCCTCGACGAACTTCAGCGTCACGCGCGAGCCATGGAGACCGAGGTGCTCGCGCAAGGCCCGCTGAATGACGGCGCCCTGCTCATCCGCCAGTACCATCTCCATTTCCGCTTGGGCCAGCTTGTCCACGGTCACGCAGGTAGCCAAGGGAGGGATGAGGAGCCGGCGCAGCCAGTCGGCCCAGCGCCGGTAGGGCACCGGCAGCACCGTTTTGCCGACGATGGGCAGGCTGTAAAACCACCCCAACGATTCCACCATGACATACGGCGTGACCACGTTCTCCTTCAAATCATGCAGGAGGGTATGGCCCGCGTGAACGAGCCTGGTTCTCGACGCGTGCCTGGACACCTCGTGATCGAGGAAGCTGCGCGGAATCTCGCGCACCTCGTTCCTGACGCGCATGATCACCGGGAACTGTTCCGTGTCATGCTCCTTGCCCCACGCCCGGAAGCGGATGAAGACGGCAAAGAACCCGGCGAAACCGTAGGTTTCGTGCGTGCCGGTCGCCTCCAGGTGGCGGCGAAAGGGCTCCGACCGCACGTCGATGCAAAACACCGACTGCGTCTGCGGGCGCGCTATTGCAGGGGCTCGCATCGCCCCCTCCTCCGGCTTCGCCGGATGAGCCTTCCCCTCACGCGCGCTGTGCGCGCTGGATGGTCCATGCGGGAATGCCGCTGAACGCATATTGCTGGCGAGCTCTCCCAGAAGCCGATCGTGGTAGCCGGCCTCAAAGGCCTTGAGCCAGACCGGACCATGGTCCGATTCCGGAAACGCGTCCATCCACTCCACCAAAACCGCGAGATCGTTCGGGGGCGTGGCCGTCACGACAGACTCGCTCAGATCCACACTGCGGGCCAGCGCGAGCACGCGCCTCGCCGCGGTGCGCTGCGCGGCCCGATCGTGGCGCGCGCCGAATTCCGTCTGATAGTGATCGGCCAGCCATCTCCACCCGTCCCGTTTATTCTGCGCCAGCCGATCGACCTGCTCGGCGTAGGTCGCCGGCAGGCGTCCGGCCACGCGCTCCCTCCTCAGATAGTAGGCATGCGGATGCGCCTGCATATAGGTCATCACCGCGGGATACGTCCCTGCGATCCCGAGAGTCTTGCGGCAGGCTTGTTCGACCATCTCCCGCACGTACCACAGACGGACGGCGAGAAATTTCACGAGGCCGACCGGATAGGCCCGCTGCCATTCGTAGTCCCGCTGATCGCCCCGCCATTTGATGAATCCGGCCCAGCCGGGCAGCGCCGCAAGCTGGAGCGAGAGGTAGTCCTGCCTGAATTCCCGGGGAATCTCGAGGAGCGCCAGGCTGTCGAGCACCGCGTCCTCGGGATGCCCGGGCAGGTTCGCGATTTTCTTCCGGCCGTCCGCGATCCCGCAGGGCGACCACTCGTGCGCGGCGAGCGATTTCCACGCCCCGTAAAAATCCTGCTCCCGCCCGGGCATGGGCCACGTGGCGTGCCCTTCGTCCAAAAAGGCTTCGCACCATTTGATGAGTTCGCCATTCACCTGCTCGACGATCTCGGTGCCGAACGTGCGATCACACCATTTGGAAAGGGTGAGGGACCGCCCCAGCGAAGCCCGATCTTCCTGCACGGCCGCGGCCATGCGCTCGCCGACGCTCGGACAGGTCACGACGGGAGCCAGATGGCCGGCGAGCGTCTCGATCAGGGCATGGTCCGCGCCATGCGCCAGCAGCGCATCGAACGGTTCTTCGACGGGAGCGCAGAGCCCCTGCGTCAGGCAGGCGCGCAGGACCTCGCCGTGCGACACGCGGCGTGATCCCAACGTCACGTGCGTGTTGCGGATAAGCGGCTTCAAGGCTTCCTCAAGATGATGGAGGCGAATTCTCCCCGTCCGGACATAACTCCGATACGCCTCGCCGGGCAGGTAGCCGTTCCCGCCCAGCAACCGCCGGCCGCGTTCCACCGTCTCATCGAAATGGAGATACTCGAGGCTGTGCAGCGGATTGTGATGCACAAACGTCCGCATCGGCCAGTACTGGGCGATGACCTCGCTCGAGAGGCGGATCAATCCGCGCAGCTCCATCCGCTGCGTATCGGTATAGAATGTGGCGGTCACCGGTTCCATAAGATATCTCCCGTCGCCACGTGGGCCGGCAATGCGTGCCCGCCGGATTCGAAGACACGGGTCGGCGCCACGCCCATGACCAGCAGGATGAGGACGAGCGCCAACAGCGCGGCGAATTCGGTCCGATGGAGATCCTCGTAGCGGAGATCTGTCCGGTGCCGGCCGAAGAGCAGCCGTTGCAGAAGGTCGAGCAGGTACCAGGATGCGGCAAGCCAGGCGACGACGACCACGAACAGGCCCCCGGACAGCGGAAGAGCCGGGGCCAGGAGCAATCCCATAAAACCGGCAAACACGCCGAAGGGCGGCAGGCCCATGGCGGCAAGTGCCAGCAGCATGAAGAGCACGGCAAAGCGGGGCATGACATGGGCCAGCCCGCGGATGGCGCGCAAGTCCATGTCGCCGTAACGGGCCCGAATCGCGTACCAGGCCAGCAACAGTCCGTTGGTCGCCAGCCCGACGGCGCTGAGATAGAGCGTCGTCTGCGGAGAGGCCGCCTGCACGACCGCGACATGCCACCACAGGATGGAAAAGAATGACAGGTTGGCATAGGCCAGCAGAGCCCGGACGCGCGACTGCGCCAGGGCCTTCAGCGCGCCGTAGGACGCTCCCGCGAGTCCCAGCACCGGCAGCACATCGCGCACCGTGTCGGGCAGATGGGGCAACACCGCCAGCAGGCCGTGAAACCCGAGCACGGGCAGCAGCAGCGAGAGAAATGCAGGCAGGTTGCCCGGCAGCCCCGCCAGCGCCGCGACATAGCCCGCGTGCAGAGGCGCAAGCGGCAGCAGCATCGCGCAGACGGCCAGCACCGCGACCGCGGACACCGGAGGCACCGTGGCCAGCGCTGTCGCAAGGCAGATGACGCCGACGCCATACATCCCGATGCCCTGCCACAGATGGGACACGGACAGGGCACGATACCGGTAGAGCAAGGCGACGAGCAGGATCAGCAGGAGCGCCAGCAGCGTCAGGCCCATGCCGCCATGGCCCACCATCGCGCCCAGGCCCACACCCAGGAGCAGCAGCGTCATGATCCAGGCGGCGCGGTTGTCCTCGTGCGGCGGCTGTCCCAGCAGCGACAGGAACGCGGCGATCGGCAGCAGCGCTGCCAGCGGCCATTGCAGTGCCGGCCTCATCGGGTGTCCGGCCAACGCCGCGAGCGCCGACAGGCTCGCCAGCGACACCAGCAGCACCCAGATCTTCAGCGCCGTTGGCCTGGATCTGATCGCGAATCCCGACACAGCTCCCGCAACGGAGATCGCAGCCGGCAGCCAGAGGACCATCCACTCCGCCATCACCACAATCTCCCCGAAGAGCGCTTGTCCAGGCTGTGGGCCGCGCGCATGATCCATTGGCCCAGCCGGGCGTGAAGCCCATCGATGTAAAGCCGGTTCATGAGCAGCATGTAGAGGCGGACCCGCAGCGCCTGCACCCAGGCCGGAATAGGCATCGTCCGCCCATGCGCCTGCGCATAGAGATAGACCCAGCCCAGGACGGTCAGCAGCGTCGTCCCGATCACCAGGCCGTCGAACAGCCGGCCCGGCAGCGCCGCCGCCTGGAAGTAGAACGCCACCTCGCGCGGGTCCGGATACAAGAAATGCGTGAAGGCTTCCGCCGCGAACAAATAGGTGAAGACCACGAACAGGAGCGTGAGCAACATCGCCACCGACACTTTCCACGAGGCGACGGCGCGCAGGCGCGTGAGCGTGAGGATCGCCTGGGAGGAGGTGATCCAGATGAAAAACAGGAAAATCACGGTGCCCTGCGACTCCAGCAGCGGGATGCGCAGCACGCCGTGCGTCACCAGCAAAATGACAAGCGGCAGCAGCAGTGTGGTGAGAAACCCGGTCGCCCACGTGAGACGCGGGAGCTCGTGTTCCTCGACGGCGTGGCGCGCGTGGGGAGAGGCCGGCTCCTGGCGGACCTGGTGGATCACGTTGCCGCAGTTCAGGAACACGGTGGCCTTGAACAGCCCGTGTGCGATGAGGTGGAAGACCGCGAGGGCGAAGGCGCCCAGGCCGCATTCCATGATCATGTAGCCCATCTGGCCGATGGTCGAGAATCCGAGCGTTTTTTTAATGTCGTTCTGCACCAGCATCATCGACGCGCCGAGCACGGCCGTGAGCATCCCCACGACGAAGACCACATGCAGGGTGGTAGAGCTCAGACCATATAGCGGGGCCAACCGGTTCAGCAGAAAGCCACCGGCGTTGATGATCCCGGCATGCAGGAGGGCATGGACCGGCGTGGGGGCATAGAGGGAGCTGGGAAGCCAGATGTGGATCGGAAACTGGGCCGACTTGCTCATTGCTCCAACGAAAATGAGCAACGTGACGGCCGTGGCGCCGCTGATCTCCAGCCCAGGCAGAGGCGACAGGATGACCGGCGTGGCTGCGGCCCGGACGAACAGCTCCTGGAATTCAATGGTGCCGTACAGGGTATGGGCCAGGACAATGCCCGCAAGAAACGCCGCGTCGCCGACGCGCAGTAGCGTGAAGGTCTTGTACGCGCCTTCGAGCGTCGCCGTATGCGTATGATTGTGGGCCAGCAGGAACAGCAGCCAGGACAGGATCTGCCAGAACACGAACAGCATCATCAGGTTCGCGCTGGACACCATGCAGAGCAGGACGAAGGTCGTGAAGGCGATGAGCCCGAGGTACCTGTGATAGCCGCGGTCCTGATACATGTAGCCTGTGGAGTAGAGATAGATGATGGTGCCGACGAGCGCGATCAGCGTCATCATCACCGCGCTGAGACGGTCGAAATAGAACCCGATCGGCAACGCCAGGTTGGCGGCCGCGCCCGGCTCGTACAGGCGGACGCTGATCGGGCCCTGCGAGGAAACCAGGACGAGCGTCACGACAGCCCCCGCGAAGGCCGCCACGACCGGCAGCACGCCGAGCCTGGCGCCCCGATCGCGCAGACGGGGGCCGGTCACCCAGACGAAGAGGGCGGCCAGCAACGGGAGAAGCGGCACAACGATCAGGTACGACATGCCCAGCAGAAGCCCTCCGTACACAACAAAAAGCCAGCCGGTGCCCACGATGCACCCGACTGGCTTGCACTGCGACCGGCCTGCCGAGCAGCGCCGTCGCCCTACCGCCTATGTCTCCACGATAGATTCTCTCGATCCTGTGCCGGCCAGACCAAGAGCCTCTATGTCCAACAAACTGCGCCGGATGCTAGCCGATGAACGTTCACAAAATCAAGCCCGCGCCGCGCCGGCCGCCCGGCCGCGCCGGCGCAAAAGACGGGAAAGATTGTCTCTCCGTCCCGCCCTCCCTATAATCGGACCCGGTTCAGACCGGTAATAGGTAGGCCCCCATGAAACCGACGCGCAGCAGGGCGAGATGGAAAATCTGATCAAGAACGCCATCATCAAGTTCGAGCAGGAATTCATGGGGCGCGGACCGGACGAGGTGAAGGCCTTTATCGTCCGTGACCTGATCGTCATCCGCCTCAAGGGAGTCCTGACGCCGGCGGAAAAGCAACTGGCCAAGACCGCCGAGGGTGTTGAAATGGTCAAGCAACTGCGCCAGAACCTGATCGCCCAGGGACGCGACAGGCTGCTGGAGCAGATTCAGGCGATCACCGGCGCGAAGGCCACGGCCTTGTTCACGGACATCGACACGCAGATCGGAGAACGCGTGTTCGTCTTCACGATGGACCGCGATCTGAGCGTCGCAGTGAAATAGCCAGCCGCGTCCCCGGCACGCATCGCGCGATCAACGGAGGAGCCGTCTCATGAGAACACTCGTCGACGGAGTCAAGAAGTTCCAGTCGGAGGTCTTTGCCGCCAAGAAAGACTTGTTCCAGCGCCTGGCCCTGGGGCAACACCCGCGGGCGCTCTTCATCACCTGCTCGGATTCGCGGATCGATCCCAGCTTGCTGACCCAGACCAACCCCGGCGAACTGTTCATCCTGCGCAATGCCGGCAATATCGTCCCCGGCTATGGATCGCAGATCGGAGGGACGACGGCCACGATTGAGTATGCCATCGGCATCCTCGACGTAAAAAACGTGATCGTCTGCGGGCACACGGACTGCGCCGTCATGAAAGGAGTCCTTGACCCGTCCCAGGCAAAAGGCCTGCCGTCGCTCAAAGAATGGCTGCTTCAGGCGGAAGCTGTGCGCCAAATCATCAAGGATAATTACGCGGATATGAAAGGCGATGAACTGCTCATCAGGACCATCCAGGAGAACGTGCGGGTGCAACTCACCCACCTGCAGACCCATCCGCTGATCGCATCCAGGCTCCGCCGTGAGGCCATCACCCTCCACGGCTGGGTCTATTCCATCCCCACCGGACAGGTTTGGGCCTACGACGAACACCTGGAACAATTCGTGTCATTAGCGGAAGTTCCTATCAAGGAACCGGTGTCTTTCCCGAAGCGACGGAAATAGGCACGGCCTGAAAACGCGCTGGCCCCG
>Ga0155849_1149_pt9 | contig 12426 bp, 11 predicted proteins | sample RifCSPlowO2_01_FD_107503 | JGI IMG/M metagenome (GOLD analysis project Ga0155849, IMG submission 107503) | Nitrospirae bacterium RIFCSPLOWO2_01_FULL_62_17
CCGCTTCCCGCCCCGTCTCGGTCACCGTCGAAACGACAATGCGGTCGTGGGGGTACCGCTTGCGGAGCGCGTGGACAAGCGGCGCCACGGCAACGACCTCGCCGAGTGAGACCGCGTGAATCCAGAGAACTGGTTTATCTGGTTCATCCGGTTTGTCTGGTTTATTTGGTGCCTTGGAACCAAACAAACTAGAAAAACGAAACAAACCAGACAAACCGAGTCTTTCAGTCAACCCTCGGCGGCACCGTTTCTTGGCGAGCAGAATCAGCAGGATGACGGGGGATGCCAGCAGCAACAGGATATTGTAGGCGAGATACCACATCGTTCTTGAGGCGCGAGGCTATGGGCGATAGGCGATATGTTAAAGGCACTAGGCTATGGGCGCCAGGCTATAGGCAAGAATATCGGGTATCCTTGTTTTAACCCATAGCCCCTTGCCTATCGCCACTTGCCTTGATTCCTTTCCTATAGCCCATCGCCTATTGCCCATGGCCTACTTTTTCATCCGCTTCCGCCGTTATCCGATTCAGTTCTGTCTCCAGGTCGCGTCGCTTGGCTTCCAGTTCCGCCTCCGTCGCATCACGCGACACCCAGATCGGTTCGCCCCAGTAGAACACGCCACGGCTGAACGGATAGGGGACCAGGAACCGGTCCCAGCTCGCGAAGAGTTTTTTTTTGAGCAACTGAAGCCCAGCGGCACAATAGGAAGCCCGGTCGCCCTGGCCAGTTGAATGACCCCCGGCTTGGCCACCTGCCGCGGTCCTTTCGGCCCGTCGGGCGTCACCGTCAGATCCGCGCCGGACCGTCCCAGCCGGATCAGTTCCCGCAACGCCCCTGCGCCGCCCCGCGTGCTCGATCCCCGGACCGCCCGGTGCCCGAACCGGGCGACGATGCGGGCGATCACTTCTCCGTCGCGATGCCGGCTGATCAGGATGTGCGTTCCCGCCCCGCGATACCCCAGGGGGATCATGAGCTGCTGGGCATGCCAGAATGCGAGGATGATCGGCTGCCCCCGGCGATGCAGGGCGTCCACCCGCTCGGCCCCTTCCGTCCGGATCCGCATGGTCCTCCCCAGCAGCCGGATCACGCCGGCGCCGAACCGGGGCAGCACGGTCAAGAGCAGCCAGTTCAACATGGATGGCCTTCACTCATTCGAGCACGTCCTGAAATTGAATCGCGTGAAGCCGTTTGTAGACCCCGCCGCGCCGCAGCAACTCCTCGTGCGACCCGCTTTCGACGATCCGTCCGCGATCGAGCACCAGGATACGGCTTGCATTCTTGACCGTGGAAAGACGGTGCGCGATGACCAGTGTCGTCCGGTTTGTCATCAGATTGGCCAGCGCCATCTGGACCACGCGTTCCGATTCGGAATCCAGCGAAGACGTCGCTTCATCCAGTATCAGGATCGGCGGGTTGCGAAGAATCGCGCGCGCGATGGCCAGGCGCTGCCGTTCGCCGCCCGAAAGCTTGACGCCGTTTTCACCGATTCTCGTCCGGTAGCCGTCCGGCAGGCGTTCGATGAAGTCATGGGCGTAGGCCGACTTCGCGGCCTCGACGATCTGCTCATCCGGGGCATCCTCCCGCCCGTACGCGATATTGTATTGTACGGTTTCGTCGAACAGCACCGTGTCCTGCGACACGATCCCGATCTGCCGCCGGAGCGAGCGCAGCGTGCATTCCCGGATGTCCTGGCCGTCGATCAGGATGGCGCCGCCGGTCGGCTCGTAAAACCTCGGCACCAGGCTGGCCAGGGTCGTCTTGCCGCTCCCGCTGCTGCCGACCAGGGCCACGATTTCGCCGCGCGCAATCGTCAGATCGATCCCGCAGAGCGCGGGCACCTCGCTGCCCTCGTACTGGAACGTGACCTGGCGAAACTCCAGCGCCCGCGTGATCGGCGCCAATTCCTTCCGGCCGTGATCGCGATCCACTTCGTTTTCCAGGTCGATCACCGCAAAGACCCGCTCGGCCGCCGACAGCGCCTGCTGCAATGTGTTGTTGGCCCCGCCGAGCTTGCGCAGCGGCGTGTAGGCCATGAACATGGCCGTCAGAAACGAAAAGAAATCGCCGGGCGTCATCGCGCCATGAATCACCAGATACCCGCCGTACCAGATGATGCCCGCGATCCCCGCGACGCCGATGACCTCCATGTGCGAGGAGCCCAGCGACGAGACCTGCAGCGCCTTCATGACCGCCCTCAACAGGGCCTTGTTGTTCTCGTAAAACCGCCGTTCCTCGGCATCCTCCCGGCCGAACGCCTTCACGATCCGGATGCCGGTCAGCGCCTCCTGCAGCGCCGACGCCATGTCGCCGATCCGTTCCTGCCCGGTTGTCGCCAGGCGCCGCAGCCGGTTTCCCATCCGGAGGATGGTCACGAGCGTCAGCGGAATCACGATGACGGACACCGCAGCCAGCGCCCAATGGCGATAAAACATCACGGCGACCATCGCCACGAACGTCAGCCCGTGCTGCAGGAAATCCTTCAGCACGCCCGACACGGCATTGGACATCAGGCTGACGTCATTGACCACCCGCGACATCAGGCGTCCGGTCGTGTTGGCGTCGTGAAAACCGACCGGCAGCCGGAGCAATTGCCGGAACAGTTCCTGCCGCACATCGGTGACGACGCCGTTGCCCACGTAGCTCATGAGATAATTCTGTCCGTACTGAAACAACGCCTTGAGGGCGGCCACGGCAAGAATCGCCAGCGGCAGCACCATCAGCAGCACCTGGTCCTTGCGGATGAAAATATCGTCCAGCACCGGCTGGACCAGCCAGGCATAGGCGCCGGTCAAGGCCGCCACCAGTCCGGAGCAGGCGAAAGAGGCCAGCAGCCGGACCCGATAACGGAACAGATAACGGAACAGCCTCATCCACAATTTCATGCGCCGCACTCCGCCAGCACCACGGCAGCCGCCCGCCGGGAGGCGCCGGGCAATCCAAGCGCCTCGCGAACCGCCCGCAACTCCGCACGCATCTGCCGCGCGGCCGGCCCGTCGGCCAGCAGGCGGGCCACCTCTGCGCTCATTCGCTCGGGAGTGGCATCCATTTGGATTAATTCCGGCACAATGCTCCGGCTCGCGACAATATTCACCAGCCCGATCCAGGGAATTCTGATCAACCAGCGCGCCACCCAGTAGGTCAGCCAGGACGTGCGATAGGCCAGGACCATCGGCGTCCCGACAACCGCCGCCTGCAGGGTCGCCGTCCCGGAGGCCACCAGCAGCACGTCGGAGGCCGCCATGACTTCGCTGGCCTGGTCTTTCGCCACCCGCACCTTCACGCCCGACCCGGCCGACAGCGACGCCAGCAGCTCGCTCGCGATCGACGGGGCCTGCGCCACCACGAACTGCATGTCCGGATGCTGCCGGGTGAGTTGCGCGGCCGCCTGCAGCATCAACGGAAACAGCGCGCGCACTTCGCTCACCCGGCTCCCCGGCAGGAGCCCCACCACCGGCGCCGACGACTCCAGCCCGAACCGCTTGCGCAACTCATCCCGGTCGTACGAAGGGGCCACTTCGTCCAGCAACGGATGCCCGACAAACGTGCACCGCACGCCGGCCCGGCGATACAACGGCTCTTCGAAGGGCAGGATGACCACCGCGTGATCGACCCGTCTGCGGATCAACCGCATGCGGATGGGCGCCCAGGCCCAGACCTGCGGCGCAATGTAATAGACCACCTTCTGCCCGGCCCACTTCGCCACGCGGGCCAGGCGAAGATTGATGCCGGGATGATCGATGAACACCACGGCATCCAGCGGCGTGCGGCGCAGATACTGCGCCAGGGTGAACAGATTGTGAATGCCGGCGCGCAGGTGGGCCGCCCCCAACGTGACCCCCACCGCATCCACCCGCCGGATGCCCGGCAGCAGCGTGACGCCGGCAGCCTGCATGCGGCTTCCCCCCACCCCGATCAATTCGACGTCGGGCCGAAGCATCCGCAGCGCGCCGGCAAGATTCGCCCCATGCACATCACCCGACGCTTCACCTGTCACGATGAAAATTCGTGGCATAACAGGCTCTCGGGATAACGGGGTATGGGGGTAAGGGGGTATCCCGCTATCCCGTTACCCCGCTACCCCCTTACCCCTCTATCCCTTACCCCTATCTCCTCCAGCACCCGATAGGCCAGCGACAGCGCCGCTTCTCCGTCCCGACCGGAGACAGCCGGCTCTGTCCCGGTTTGCACGGCGTGCAGAAACGACTCCAATTCCAGCTTCAACGGTTCCTCATCCCCGCCCTGAATCTGCTCGGATGTCTGATCGCCGGATGCGCGCGCACCGGAGGAGAACCGCCGGATGGTGGCCTGCCGGGATTGATAATCCAGCGACACGCAGGCGTCGCGCTGGACCACCGTCAATTCGCGGGCACGGTTCCCTGCCACGCGGCTGGCCGTCAGCGTGGCCACGCACCCGCTGTCGAACGAGATCCAGGCATGCGCCACATCCACCTTGTCCGACACGACCGCAGCCCCGACCGCGCGGACGTCCGCGACCGCCCCCGGCTGAAACGACAGCACCATGTCCAGATCGTGAATCATCAGATCCAGCACCACATCGACATCGGTGCTCCGGCCCGTGAACGGGCTGATGCGGCGGCACTCGATCACCCGCGGCTCGCGAATCAAGGGCCGCACCTTGAGCATCACCGGATTGAACCGCTCGATGTGTCCGACCTGCAGGACGGCCTTCCGCGCGCGGGCCAGCGCAATCAATTCCTGCGCCTCCGCGGGCGAGACCGTGATCGGCTTTTCCACCAGGACGTGGACGCCGGCCTCCAGGCACTGCCTGGCCACCGCGTGATGCGCCGACGTCGGCGCGGCAATGCTGACGGCCTCCACCTGCTTCAGCAGCACGCCGGGATCGTCGTAGACGGCGGTGCCGAGCCGCTCGGCGATCTCCCTGGCGCGCCGCGGATCGGCATCCGCAACCCCGACCAGCGTGGCGCCCGGCAGACTCGCATACAGCCGCGCATGGTGCTGCCCGAGATGTCCGACCCCGATCACGCCGGTGCGAATAGGTTTCATGGCATTAGTTCGGCCGGTTAAGCCGGTTGTTCGTTTTGCCAGTTTTGCCCGTTGAGCCTGTTATGCCAGTTGAACTGGCTCAACCGGCGCAACGAGCATAACAGCCTCAACGTTCTTCACCTGCAATCCCGACGACGGCGATCCCCTCCCGGTCCGCCTGCTCGATCATGTCCTGGCGATCGAGCAGCACGCTTCGGCCCGCTTCGACCGCCAGCGCCGTCGCCTTGACCGAGGCCATGGTCTGAATCGTTTTCGGCCCGATGGCCGGCAGGTCGAAGCGGAGATCCTGCTGCGGCTTGCAGCGCTTGACGACCACCGCGCCTTCGCCGGCCAGCTCGCCGCCCCGCCGGATGGCCTGGTCGGTTCCTTCAACCGCTTCCACGGCGACCACGACCCGATCCTTCACGACGATGCACTGGCCGATGTCGAGCCGTCCGATTTCGCGCGCGACCTCCCAGCCGTATCGAATATCGTCCCATTCCTTCCTGGTGGGGCGGCGCTTGGTGAGCGGGCTCTCCTCGACCAGAATGCCGTCGAGCCCGAAGGTGGATTCACAAATCCGGATGCCTTCCCCTTCCAACTCGGCCGCGAATTCGCGAAGGATGGCGTCGTCCTTGAACGCCCGGAGCCGGCCGGCGATCGCCAGCGTTCGGAGATCGGGGCGCACGGTCGTAAACACGTGCGTCTTCTTGATTCCGCCCAGCATTACCGCCTGCCGGACGCCGTCGTTCTTGAACGCCTTGATCAGCTTATTGAGCTGTCCGATTTTGATCCAGTGGATGTTCTCGACGTGCTGCGCCAGTTCGGGGTCGGTCTCGCCGATGTGGGCCACCGCCGACACGACGTACCCCAGACGGCGGGCATTCTCGGCGAAGATGATCGGGAAGCGCCCGTTGCCTGCGATCAATCCGATGCGTTGGCCGATCCGCTCGCCGTGTCCAGGCGCCGGCGGCCGTTCGTGAGATTTGATGGTCACGAGCTAGTCCTCGTCTTCCTGCTCGCGCCCCACCGATTTGCAGACACCGCGTTTCGTCTCCTCCATGAACGCCAGCACCGTCAGCACGTCGTCGCTCTCCTTGAATTCCTCCTTCGCCAGCCTGACGGCCTCCGCGACCCGATGCCCGGATCGAAACAGCACCTCGTACGCCCGCTTGAGCGTGGCGATGCGTTCATGGGAAAAACCGTGCCGCCGCAACCCGACCGAATTCAGCCCGTACAGTTTCGTCCGGTAGCCGCCGGCCGCCCGCATGAACGGCGGGACGTCCTGGCCGACGGCGGAGCAGCCTCCGATCATGGAGTAGGCCCCGATCCGCACGTGCTGGTGGATGCCGGCCAGGCCGCCAAGAATCGCGTGGTCGCCGATGGTGATGTGGCCCGCGAGCGTCGCGGCATTGGCCATGATGATGTGGTTGCCGAGATGACAGTCATGCGCGACGTGCGTGTAGGCCATGAGAAAGTTGTGATGCCCGATCGTCGTCGATCCGCCGCCCTGCACGGTGGCGCGATTGACCGTCACATACTCGCGGAAAATATTGTCGTGGCCGATGACGACGGTCGTCGGCTCGCCCTTGTATTGCAGGTGCTGCGGCGGCGTCCCGATCGACGCGTAGGGGTAGAACTGGCAGCGCTCGCCGATCTCCGTCCAGCCGTCCACATAGACGTGCGCCATCAGACGTGATCCCCGTCCGATTTTCACGTGCTCCCCGATCACCGAATAGGGGCCGACTTCCACATCGTCGGCCAGCTCGGCCTTGGGATGGACAATCGCCGTTGGATGAATGTTCAAGCAGCTGCCTCCCGTTGGAACCGTTACGCCGGTTGGGCCGGTTTAGCCAGTTTGGCCCGTTAGTCCAGTTGGACCGTTGAGCCTGTTATGCCGGTCTGACCCGTATGCCTGTTGAGCCGGTTAGGCCAGTTCAGCCAGTTGGGCCCGTTATGCCTGTTGGGCCGGTTTGGCCTGTTACGCTGGTTACGCCGATTTAGCCTGTTAACGGGCTCAACAGGCCTAACCGGCTTAACCAGCTCAACGTCCCTCCGCCTTCTCTTCCGTCACCATCGCCGTCAGTTCGGCCTCGCACACCAGATCGTCTCCCACGTAGGCCTTGCCCTGCATCTTCCAGAACGGCGGGCGCTTCTTGAGGACCTCGATCTCGAACCGGATCTGGTCGCCCGGCACGACGGGTTTTCTGAACTTGGCGTGCTCGACGCCCGTGAGATAGACCACCGGCCGGCTGGTCGCTGTAAACGACTTGAATGCCAGCACGCCGCCGACCTGGGCCATGGCTTCCAGGATCAGCACGCCCGGCATGATCGGCCGCCCCGGGAAATGCCCCTGAAAAAACGGCTCGTTGACGGTGACGTTTTTAATGCCGACGATCCGCCGGTTCTCCTCCAACTCGGCAATACGGTCCACGAGCAGAAACGGATACCGGTGGGGAAGCGTGTTGAGAATCGTCCCGATGTCGAAACCTGACATGCGCCTGCCTCTCCTTTTGCGTCCGTTCCGAGGCTACTTGTTCCGCCGGTCGAATTCCTTGATCACCTGGTCCGTCAGGCTGACCGACGGGTGGGCATAGAGCACCACCTGAATCGAGGCCACTCCGCCTTCGTCGAGCACGGCCGTATAGCCGCCTTTCTCCGCGACGGCCTGGACCGCCTCGTCGATCTTTTTCTGAAACTCGCCCGTGACCTCCTGCTGCTTCTGCTGGATCTCGCGGTTGAATTCCTGGATCCTGCGCTGATAGTTCTCGAACTTGGCGCGGAATTGCTCCTGCTTGTTCTTCTTCTCCGTCTCGCTGAGCCCGCCCTCCTGCGACTTCAGCGCGGCTTCGAGTTTTTTGAGCTCCTCGTCATCCGCGGCAATGATGCGCTGGCGGCTGGCCTGGAACTCCTTCAGCCCCTCTATCGTCCGCTTGCCCGCCCTGGTCTGCTCGATGATCACCCGCTGCTGGATCACGCCCACTTTAACCGGCTCTGCCGCCGAAACCAGCCCCGCCAGAAACAGCACCGCCAGCGCCGCCACCCCCGATGTTATTACTGTTATTCCGGCCCTCATGTGTCGCTCCTTTCCGAGCTTGCTAAGCCCGCCGCCATCTCAAACGATCTTGGCGGCCGGAGAAAACCCGCCAGTGACTGTCTTCTCAAAGCCTTCCTACTGTCCGCCCTTGTTGAACTCCTCGATCACCTTCGTCGTGATGTCGAGCGAGGCATCGTAATACACGGTCGGGCTCCCCTTCCCCTTCTCCACGACGAGGGTCAGCCCCATCTGCTGGGCCAGCCTCGCCACCACCTTCTCGATTCTCCCCCGGAATGCCTCCAGCGTGTCTTTTTGCTTCTCCTGAATCTCGCGGTTCATTTGATTGGCTTTCTGCTGATACTCCATCATCCGGCGGCGGAACTGCTCCTCCCGCTCCTTCTTCGCCTTGGCGCTCAGCACGCTGGCCTGCTTCATGAAGTCGGCTTCCATGCGCCGGAGCTCTTTTTCGTCCGATTCCATCAGCCCCTGGCGGCTCTTCGCGAACGTCGCCAGCGACTCCATCGCCTTCTTGCCGGCATCCGTCTCGCTCAGGACGCGCTGCGGGTCCAGCACGCCGATGGACACCTCCGTCCTGCCGGCCGGTTGCGATTCGGCAGGCCCGGCGCAACCGCCGACAAGCAGCGTCAGACCCGCCGCCAACATCCACCCCGCATGATGCCATCGATATCGCCCCGTCTGCCGCCCCACCTTACGCATATTCATGCTGTGCGCTCCTTCAATGCCTGCCCCGGTTAGAACAACGATCCGACAGAAAACTCGAAGACCCCCTTCCGCTCCTGCGGATTGGGATCGAGATTGAACCCGTACGCGAGGCGAAGCGGACCGAACGGCGACAGCCAGCGGGCCTCGACACCGGCCGCCTGGCGCCACTTCGTCGTAAATTTCTCGCCTTCGGCAAAACCTTTGCCGTAATCGAAAAAAATCACGCCGTTCAGCTTCGCCTCGGCCGAAATGGGAAAAATGAAATCGTTATTGATGATGAACTGGCGATTGCCGCCGAGCAACGTCCCGCTCGGCGTCACGGGCCCCGCACGGCCGAAGACGAAACCGCGCATCGTGTTGATGCCTCCGACATAGAACAGTTCGGTCAGCGGAATCAGGTTGTCCCCCAGGGCTTCGGTGATGCCGAACCGCCCGCGAATCGCATGGCGGGTGTCCCAGAACAGCGGCGTGTATTTGATGCCATCGACCCCGAGCTTATAATAATTATTCGTTCCCCCCAGGAGTTCGCTGCCGAGATCGAAATTGATCATGCTGCGGGTGCCGCTCCGGGGATCCTGGTAGTTGTCCCTCGTATCGCGCGCCAGCGAGGATCGAAACCCCGTCGTGGACTGGTCGCCCTGCTGAGCCCGGGCGGTCTCCGGGGCATCCACCTGCACATCGTGGATGCTCAGGCTTTCATACATGGGGCTGAACGACCCGGACGTAAACTCGGAAAACCACCGCCCCACCGTCACGGTGCCGCCCTGCTTGTCTTCGATGTACGTCTGAAAATTTGTCCGGGTATTGAACACGTCGAGTTGCACCGACGTCAGCGAATCCTGGAAATACGGTTCGCGAAAGGTGATCAAGCCGAGGTTGCGCCGCTGCCCCAACTGGCCACGAACTTTGAGCATGTGCCCGCGGCCGCCCAGGTTGCCCTCGGTGATGTCCGCCACCGTCGTCAACTTGTCCAGGGTGCTGTAACCGCCGCCGATGCTGAACTGGCCCGTGTTCTTTTCCTTGACCTTGACGTTCAAATCCACCTTGTCCGTTTCGACCTGCTGGGGCAGGATTTCGACCGTCTCGAAAAACTGGAGGTTGTTCAGACGCTGAAAGCTCCGCTGCATGGAGACCGTATCGATCACTTCCTGCTCGTTGATGCGGACCTCCCGCCGGATGACGTTGTCGCGTGTTTTGTCGTTGCCCGAAATATTGATTTTCCTGACCCGGATCAGCTCGCCTTCCTTGATATTGAAGACCAGCGCCGCCGTTTTCGCCTGCTCGTCCTTGACCATGCCGTAGTCAGATTCGGCGAAGGCATAGCCCTTGGTGCCATACAGATCCTTGATGCGTTTATTCTCCTCGAAGATCTTCGTGACCGACACGATCTCGCCGGACACCAGCTTGGACCCGGCTTTCAACTCCTCTTCTTCGAACAGGGTATTGCCGCGATAGCCGATTTCGCCGATGGTAAATGGTTCGCCCTCCACGACCGTGAAGGTCACCGTGAACCATTTCTTGTCCTCGGTCAGCTCCACCACCGGCGTGCTGACCTGTATGTTCAGGTAACCACGGTTGTAATAGTTGCCCCTCAACCGCTCGGCGTCGTTCGCCAGTTCGTCGCGCCTGAGCAACCCCGCGTCGGTGAACATCGACGGCAGCGCAAACCGCGTAATGAGCCCGTACAGCGGAATCCATTCACGCGTCGCGAGATTCTTGAGCATCTCCGTCTTCTTGAAGACGGTCATCCCCTCGAAGTTCACGGTTTTAATCTTCGCCCGATCGCCCTCCTTGATGAAAAACGTCAGGCGTTTCCGGTCTTCCTCGACGGACTGGATGATCGGCACCACCTGCACATTGTAGTAGCCGTCCTCCTGATAGGCCTGGCGGACGCGCTCGGCGCTTTCCTTCGCCTGCTGCTGATCCAGAAACGAGTTGTTGCGGATCGTGATTTTCTCCCTCAGCTTGTCGTCGCCGAGATTGTCGTTGCCGTCGAACACGATATCCGTGATGAACGGCTTCTCCCGCACGACGAACACCACGGCGACGCCTCCCGGCGCCGGCTCCGTCTCAATCCGCACATCTTCGTAAAAACCCATCTCGTAGATCAGCCGGATCTGCGTGCGGATCGCCTCGCCCGTGTAGGGATCGCCGGCCTTGAGCGTGAGCCGCCCCCGAACGGCCGATTCCTCGATCCGCTTGACTCCACGGATCTGGATGGACTTCACCTTCTGCTCGCCGTCCTGGGCATGCGCCACGCTCGACATGCCGATCAGCATCGCGAGCATGACACTGACAATGCGGATGGTCCAAGCCCCTGCCGAAGTGGTCACTGCGGCCTTTCCGTCCAAGGCCGCCGACCGGAAGTCGCGGAGATTGCACGTGAAGCATGAGCGGACGTCGCGGACGCACTAGCACCGATCCAGCCGTTGCAGATTGCACACATACGCATCGCTCTCGTATCCAGACTGGAAGGAGCTTGTGCTTCCGCACATGGCCGCCCCCCTGACCTCTCCAAGGTTTTGAAAAATCTGAGGAATTATACGGGCCGATTCCATTAATGTAAAGCGATTTTCGACTCATTTGCAGCTGTTTCCATCAGCCCCGGTTACCTTGACCCTTCGACCCCTCGACCGCACTCGGGGTCGACCTGAGTTGGATCGAACGGTCGATGAACTCAGGGTCAATCCTGAGCAAGCCCCGCCAGAAAGAGCGGGGCAGTGGTTCGACAAGCTCACCACGACGAGCGCAGCCGAGGAGTCGCTGGATTGACTTTCTTTCAACCCATCCCCTAGTATCCGATGCATGCCGTCTCCACTGATTCGGAAAGCCATCATTCCGGCCGCAGGCCTGGGGACACGCTTTCTCCCCGCCACCAAGGCCTCCCCCAAGGAAATGCTGCCGTTGGTGGACAAGCCGCTGATCCAGTATGCCGTGGAGGAAGCCGTCGCCTCCGGCATCGAAGACATCATCATCATCACCGGACGCGGCAAACGCGCGATCGAAGACCATTTCGACCGGTCGTTTGAACTCGAGGAGAATCTCAAAGGCAACGGGAAGGCGCAGTTGCTCAAGGACATCCGTGACATTTCCCGATTGGCCAACTTCTGCTACATCAGACAGCCGGAACCCCTGGGGCTGGGACATGCCGTGCTCTGCGCGCAGCACCTGATCGGCGAGGAGCCGTTCGCCGTCATGCTGGGCGACGAGGTGATCGATGCGAAAGTCCCGGCGCTGGCCCAGTTGATACGCATCTTCGATGCGGGCAACGGCGCCGTGCTGGGGGTGCAGAAAGTCCGCCGCAAGGACGTGAGTCACTACGGCATCATCGAGGCCCAACGCATCGCCGACGGCCTGCATCGCATCGTGGATCTCGTCGAAAAGCCGGCTCCGTCCCAGGCTCCGTCCCGCTACGCCGTCATCGGACGGTACGTGCTTTCGCCGGAGATTTTTCCGATTCTCGAACGGACCAGCCCGGGGAAAAACCGCGAGATCCAGCTCACGGATGCGCTCCGGCAGCTCGCACGGAACGCCCCCTCCTATGCCAAGGAAATCGTCGGACAGCGGTACGACGCCGGCGACAAACTCGGATTTCTGCAGGCCACCGTCGAATTTGCGCTCAAAAACCCGACGCTGGGGCGGCCGTTTTCCGCGTATCTCAA
>Ga0155849_1125_pt1 | contig 12297 bp, 12 predicted proteins | sample RifCSPlowO2_01_FD_107503 | JGI IMG/M metagenome (GOLD analysis project Ga0155849, IMG submission 107503) | Nitrospirae bacterium RIFCSPLOWO2_01_FULL_62_17
GAACTGTGGGGGCGAGCAATTCAGGCCTTCCACACGGCAAAGCAGATCGCCGAAACTGATCCAGACGCAGCAGCAGGACGAGCCTACTATGCCGCCTTCTATGCCGTGTCAGCGTTCTTTGCCCTGCAAGGTCAAACCTTTTCCCGGCATTCCGCGCTTGAGATTGCCATCAGCCGCGATCTGGTGAAAGCTGGTCACTGGCCGACTGAGCTCGGTAAAACCTACTCCTTCCTCCTGGAACTCCGCTCAACGGGTGACTATGGCGGCGCGATCCACGTATCCCGAGACGATGCGGCCAAAGCAGTGACAGGCGCTCGCCAAATTCTTGAAGCCGTTTCCAAGTCGAACCCCAAGCAATTTCCCTTGCCGTCCGACAAGGGCTAACACGCGAATACAGTTTTTGACTTAACCTCCCTTGACACCTTTCAGCCATCGGCCTACCTTGCCGATGGAGTGCAAACAACGCAGCCATGCAGATTACTTAGAGACAGTCCGAACGCCTATGGAAACGAGGACAATAAAGACATGGCAGGACTTGGCGTCGATATCAGAAGAGTTTGCTACAAAGACTTGGATATTCCGTGGTGTGGAGGACGAGAGCTATGAGCTTATCCCAAAGATTGGAAGGCTCGACTCTAGGAAGAATCTTGACGGGTCAAATGCGGGATATTCTTCAGACGCTGAAAACCATACTGTAGAGCGCTTCAAGCGTGAAGCTAGACCCCACATTGGTATTGAGCCAGCGTCCCACCTTGACTGGCTTTCGATTGCGCAGCACCACGGCTTGCCCACAAGGTTCTTAGACTGGACGGAAAGCCCTCTAGTCGCAGCGTACTTCGCTCTAAGGCGGGCTGGTATCGTTGACGGTGAAAGAAAAGACGCTGCTATCTACGGCCTAGAGAAAGTGCCGGTCGTTCAAAGCGATGATGAATATAAAAGATCGAGTGACGAAGTCGTTTCTTATTATCCTCGACACCTCACACCACGAATTACCGCGCAACGAGGTCTATTCACATGCCACCGGAATCCGGCTACGCCATACAAACCGGACGCGCTTCTTAAGTGGATCATCCCAAGCAACGTGTGTTTTGATTTGAAACTCGTCATCAATAAATCTGGGGTTAATGAGGCCTCAATGTTCCCTGACCTCGATGGAGTCGCGAAGCACGTTGGGTGGCTCCACAAATGGAAATTGGGACAATGATGAGGAGGGACTAGCATGATCCTTCACCTCGTCAGTGCCGTTGCCATCCTTTTAGGCACTATCTCAGTTCCTGTCCTTGCGACAGCAGAAATCCAAACCATTACTGTGACTCACACCTACATCATGGGTGACAGGGACAGCAAAGAAGATGCTCGCGTTCTGTGTTATATGACGGCTAAACGTAAGGCTTTGGACAAGGCCGGAGTCTTGATTGAAAGTTCCAGCGAAGTGAAAAACTTCCAACTCACAAAGGATCAAGTCACTTCCTACTCGGCCGCCATTTTGAGCATTGAAGTAGTAAAGGAAGAATTCGGATTTAAGAATGGTACGACAAACCTGACGATGACTGTTAAAGCTAATGTGGACATGGCAGATGTTAGAAAACGTCTAACTGAGATTGTGGCTGACAAGAGCTTGCAAGGTAAGGTGGACGTACAGCAGCAGCAGATACGAAAGCTGGAGCAGCAGTTGCAGGCTCTGAATGAGAAACTAGGTGGAGCGCCGGAAAGCTCTAAAGATGAAGTGCAAAAAGACCGTAGCGTCGAACTGGCTGCCTATGTTCGCCTGAATGCTGAGCGTGGTGAGGCACGGGCGCAATATCATCTTGGCCTTATGTATTTGAATGGTAAGGGTGCCCCACAGGACCATGAGCAAGCCGTCGCGTGGATTCGCAGGGCAGCCGAGCAGGGCTTTGCATCTGCCGAAGCTTTTCTAGGCTCGATGTACCTAGAAGGTTTTGGCTTACCACAGGACTATGCGCAAGCCCTTGTGTGGTTGCGCAAGGGAGCGGAGAAGGGCAATGCGTATGCCCAGTTAAAACTTGGCCAGATGTACTTGATGGGCTGGGGGGTTCTACAAGATGATGCGCAGGTGTTTCGTTGGTGGATGACAGCCGCAGAAGCAGGCGATATGTTTGCCCAGTTCCAACTTGCTTCTCTGTATTTCACTGGCAAGGGAGTTCCCAAAGATGATACGCAGGCGTTTCGCTGGTATGTAAAAGCGGCAGAGGCAGGCCATGGAGATGCCGAGTTTCAACTGGGCTGGACATACGAAACCGGGTATGGTGTGACGAAAGACTACCAGCGGGCATTACGCTGGTACACAAAAGCTGCTGAAGCAGGTCATGCACAATCGCAGGGCACACTTGGCTGGTGGTACGAGTCAGGTACGGTCGTTCCGCAAGATAATGGGCAAGCGTTTCGTTGGTACACAAAAGCCTCGGAGGCTGGCAATGCGTATGCCCAGGGCAATCTTGGCTTGATGTACTATAACGGCAAAGGCGTGACGCAAGATTATGTGCAGGCGCACAAGTGGTTTAATATTGCCGCTGCTACTGAGACTGATAAAGGAAAAAGGGAAGGCTATATCAAGAATCGTGATCGTGTTGCACGGATGATGACAGCGCAGCAGATTGCCGAGGCACAGCAATTAGCGCGAGAGTGGAAGCCGAAGATTAGCTGTTCGGCGCATCCGTGCTTGTGGGCAGAGATGTTCCTCGACTCGATGATACGAACTTTTTAGAGGTTCACGCCGGCGGTTACGCGGGCGCATCTTGGGGGGAAGGGGGTGTCGTGAGACGCCCCCTTTTCATTTCTCAAAATGAGGGCTTGACATGTTATGCCGTACGCATTACAGTAATGCCATTCGCATAACACGGAGGACACATGAAACACGACGCTGATCCCATGACGGTCAATCTTGTGATTCGGGTAACGCCGAAAGAAAAAGCCCTGATTGATAAGTATGCTGGAAAGGAAGGGTGGACCATCTCGGAATATGTGCGAGCAACGATGATTACCGACATGGCCATGATGCACCAGGACGTGGAGGCCATGAAAATCATCTTCAATAAGGGAAAGCAAAAACTAGCTCAACGGTTAAGCCATAAATTACGGCCATTCCATGCCGATGAGGCAAAGCGGTAGGGATAGGGGCAAGCCTGGCTATGACACTATTGACGGTTGTAGAGACAGCGGCCTTTCTCAAATTCAAAAATCCCAATTCGTTGTACAATAACAAGACCATTCCCCGGGTCTATGTCGGCCGACGGGTGAGGTTCGTACAAGAAGATCTGGAGCAATGGCTGCGGCGAAAAACTGATCAGGCCCTGGCCAAAGTAGAGCAGGTCCGAAAGCCAGGTCCCATGTTTCGCATTAAGGTGCCGCGATGAATATTGCGTGCGTCAAGTCCAAGCGGGGAAGCAAGTCGGTGCTGACCTACTGGTACAAGGGGCACCGCTATCGCGTGCGCTTGCCGGGCGTGAATTTGACCGTCGACGAGGAAAAGCGGCAGGCCAGCGTGGCCATTACAGAAATCCATCGGATGGTTGATGAAGCCGCTCGTCCCGAGCTGACCTTTAAAGAATTTGCGCCGATCTATTTGAAGCACCTGGCTGTCAAGCAACGGATCGCCGCCTACCGGAACGATTCAGCATTACGCTGTCATTTAACGCCGTGGTTCGGCACCTTCACCCTCCGGTCAATCAGATTGGAGAACGGGATCGGCTATATCGAGCACCGCAGGAAGGAAGGAGCTGCAGAAGGAACCATCGAACGGGAATGTGCGGTCTTGAGCGCCTTGCTGAACTGTGCCGTGGATTATGAATACCTGGATCGGAACAGGCTCAAGAAAATGCCGGCACCTCAGTATCAAAAACGAAAGCGGATCGTGACGCCGGATGAGCTCAAAGCCCTGGCAGATACGGTCTCCGAGGCGACTCATCCGAACGGCAAGGAAGCCCGCCGCCAAGTCATTCTCCTGGCAGCCATCGCGCTCAATACAGGAATGAGGGAAGCGAAAATCGTCGAGATGGATTATGGCAACCTCAAGAAACAGGACGACGGCTGGTGGTGGTATCCGCCGGCCGGCTCACGAATCAAGGGCGTTCCTGAAATGGTGCCGCTGAATCGAATGGCGGTCGAGGCCATCAAAGCCGCCGGCCCTTGGAGCCTTCAAGGCCGGGTTTTTTCGCGATGGAAGGACGCCAATTCATTCAAGCATGTGTGGCTACGTATGTTGGAGCTGGCAAAGATCACGGATCTGCACTTCCATGACCTGCGGCATACCTTTGCAACCTGGCTGCAGGACTTGGACGTGTCCTATGAGATTCGACAAATTTTATTGGGGCATCGGGTCAAAGGAACGACGTTTGATTATTCGCACGGTGGGAAGTCGGCGCTGAGAAGGGCGGTCACGCTGCTGGAAGGTGCCACATGTGGCACCTCACAGACCGCACCACGGAAAAAGCGGCGCGCTAACTCCTTGGAAGATATGGTGCCGAGGGACAGAATCGAACTGTCGACACCAGCCTTTTCAGGGCTGTGCTCTGCCAACTGAGCTACCTCGGCACGCGGCGCACGATAACAAGGCGTATCCGAAGCTGTCAAGCACAGCCCGCGCAGCTTGACGCCCTCTGACAGTGCGGAGTATTCTGCAAACCGTGAAGACAACGGAAAAAGAACCCAGGAAACAGTCTGAACCGGCGGAAGTAACTGCCCTCGTCGAAGTGGAGCAGAAGTCTCCGCAGGACTACATCGTGGAACTGGTCAAGAAGGCCAGGGCTGCGTCGAACAAACTCGCCACGCTCTCCACCGCCGTGAAAGATCAGGCGCTGACGGCGATGGCGGAGGGGCTGGAAGCCAGGACCGACGAGCTGCTCGCCGCCAACGAGAAGGACCTTGAAGCATTCGAGAAGGCCAAGGGCGACATCGCCATGGCCGACCGCCTGAAACTCACGCCTGACCGCATCAAGGAAATGGCGGACGGCATCCGGCAAATCGTGAAACTGCCCGATCCGCTTGGCGAATCGCCGAAAATGTGGCGGCGGCCGAACGGGATGCAGGTGGGAAAAATCCGCGTGCCCATCGGCGTCATCGGCATCATCTATGAATCGCGTCCGAACGTGACGGCCGATTCCGCGGCGCTCTGCCTGAAATCCGGAAACGTCTGCGTCCTGCGAGGCGGGTCCGAAGCCATCCATTCCAACCAGGCGATCCCCGCCATCCTGTCGGAAGCCGCCGAGAAGGCCGGCGTGCCGGCCGGCGCCATCACCTTTGTCGAGCGGACGGAGCGGGAAGTGGCCCACGCGCTGCTGAAGCAGGACAAGTATGTGGACCTGATCATCCCGCGGGGCGGCGACGCGCTGATGAAAACGGTCACGGAGCAGTCCACCATCCCGGTGATCAAGCACGATAAGGGCGTCTGCCATATCTACGTGGATGCCGACGCCGATCCCGCCATGGCCGAAAAGATCTGCATCAATGCCAAGGCGCAGCGGCCATCCACCTGCAACGCGATGGAAACGCTGCTCGTTCACCAGCAGATTGCCAAAACGTTTGTGCCCGACATTGTTCGCAAGCTGGCCGAAGCCAAGGTGGAGGTGAGAGGCTGCCCGAAGACCTGCCAACTGGCGCCGGAGGCCAAGCCGGCCTCGGAGAGTGACTTCGGCCAGGAATTCCTGGCGTTGATCCTCGCGGTGAAGGTCGTCAAGAGCATGGAAGAGGCGATGGCGCACATTGAAACGTACGGCTCCCGCCACACGGAATCCATCATCACGAGCGACTACACCCGCGCCATGCGGTTCCTGCGCGAGGTCGATGCCAGCGCGGTCATGGTCAACGCCTCCACGCGACTCAACGACGGCTACCAGTTCGGCCTCGGGGCCGAAATCGGCATCAGCACGACCCGCATCCACGCACGCGGACCGATGGGCCTGGAAGAGCTCACTTGTTCAAAATTCATCGTCTTCGGTTCCGGCCAAATCAGGGAGTAGGTTAAGGCTGCGGCTCAGGTTAAGGTCGGACAGACCGCTTAGTAGAATGAATCCACCTAACTATTTTTCTTCCCTCAACCTTAACCTGAGCCTCAACCTGTGGATTCTCTAATCCACTCTGTTCTGACGCAATCCGGCAACATCGTTTTTCCCACCAACCTTCCGTTTCTTAAGGATCTCAGTGTGGCGGGCGGCCGCATGGCACGCCAACGCAGCGGCCATCTGGTGTTCTACGGCCCGCGGAATCGCCGGTTCCTCGCCACCGATCCGGACGGCAATCCGCTGCACGAATGCGAGTGGGGGAGTACCGCGTCGGGAACGGCCAGGCTGCTGCGCGTCCGCATGCGCCTGGAATGGGGGCAGTGGGTCGGCCTGAAGCCGGAAGGCCTGATCAATGCGACGACGCTGGACCTCTCCAGAAAGCCGGGATGGGAACGGCTCAGGCCGGACGATCTCAGGCAGATGGCCGCGCAGGCGATGCGCGTGCCGCTCGAAGCCGTCACACTGTTTTATGGCGACGAGGACCTGGTCATTGATTCCAAGGGCATCGCGACGATCCGGCACAAGAAGGATGCCTTTTACGTTCTGGATGATGGTACCTTCGAACACGCGCGGTTCATGGCCTGCATGGGCGCGATGCACTGGGGCCGCATTGATTTTCTGCCGGTGGTGGAACTGTTTCAAAGTCTCCTGCCGGGTACCGGTTCAGCTGCCTTCGAATTGATCCGCGGACTCTACGACGATCAGAACGAAGGGACCCCGACGCCGCTGCGATATCGCGGCATCCCGACCTATCCCTCGGAAGCAGCGTTCCGTCTCTTCAGCAGCTTTTTCACACCCCAGGCCACGCGTGGAGGCGATCCCTTCTCCATCTTCATGGACGTCACCCGGTCGCACGAAGTGACCTGGCTGCCGGCAGCCGATCCGCCGCTGCGGTTCTTTGATCGCGCTCACAATCTTTGTGTCACCGTGAAGGGGGGGACGGTGCAAAAGGCCGTCAGGCTGGATGATCCATCCGGCCTCCCATTCTTGAATCCCGGCCCCGGCCGCAATCCCTTCGAACGAACGGTCACCGTGACAAAGGGAACGCTCGCGCTGCAGGATCGCGATGCCGGGATTGAACTGCCGGTGAGTCCGGCATGGGGACCACTGCAGGAGTCTCCTGCCGAGAAACGACCGCTTGCGCCGGCAGGGTGGACATCGCTCTTTGGAGGCCGGCTGCCGAACGTCTCCCCGCAGGAAGCGTTTTCAGCCGTCCTGCTCTATCCCGATGATGACGCCGAGATCAGCGAGATTGCCTCGCAGCCTTTTGTCGCCGATGACATACAGGACAGTTTCGAGCAGGATCCGCGACTTGCCGCACATCTCGCCAACACCACGCAGGTTCTCATCGACAACTTCGACGGGGCGATCAAGACCTGCCTCAATCTGGATAGGCCCAGGAACTATACCGTCCTGTATGCGCAGGCGGCCTACGCCCAGAAGCAGGCCCACGCCCTCTGGAGCGAGCTGGCCCATTCTCACCGCTTTGACATCGCCAGGGGCATCGTGCTGACACCGGCAGCCGGCAGGCCGGATGCCTATCGCACATCTCACGATCTGCTGTTTCTCTGGATTCCCTTCTCGATATTCACAGACTCTCTGGCTCAACGCGAAGCGGTCCGGACAATTCCCGGCGCGCTCGGGCAGGGAGGGCTGGCCTTCATCGTCGGCCCGGCAATGCTCAGATCCGCGCTGCAAGCGCACCCACAGCTTCAGCTCATCAGCGCGGAACCGGTCGAATCCCTGCCGACCTTCCGCATGCACCGGACCATACTGCCCAAGGCCCGCCTCAAACCAGGGCTGACACTATTCCATGTCGTCAGAGGATGACGATCCGTCCCTTGACAGCACCAACCTGGCGCGATATTATGCGTGTGCCTTTAACGCTCATCCTGTGAGGTGAGCAAGGAGTCACGCAATGCACGGCCTGAATCACGCCGTCGTCCGACAACTGACCTTCTCGATCCAAGTGGACGGGAAGGTTTTTTTATGCCTGCAGCTAGTCAAAAAGTCGAAAAGTCCGAAAGTCATCATGTCCTTGACTCCCAGACTTTACGACTTGAAGACTTTAATGACTTTCGACTCACTGATCTCATGACCACGCGCGCGGCCAACGAAAAACTGATCATGGACGCCAGCGAAGTGTCGCGGGCGCTGACGCGGATTGCCCACGAGATCCTCGAGCGCAACAAGGGCACGCGGGAGCTCGCGCTGGTCGGCATCCGCACGGGCGGGGTTCACCTTGCGCACCGGCTGGCCAAGCGCATCCAGGAGATCGAACATGCCAAGGTGCCGATCGGCGAGCTGGACATCACGCTCTATCGGGATGACCTGTCGCTCCGAAAAGAACAACCGATCCTCAAGACCACGCACGTTCCGTTCAACATTGCAGACCTGAAAGTCGTGCTGGTGGATGACGTGCTGTTCACCGGGCGCACGATCCGCGCTGCCATGGACGGCCTGATTGACCTGGGCCGTCCGGCCGAAATTCAGCTGGCCGTGCTCGTGGATCGCGGGCACCGGCAGCTTCCCATCAAAGCCACGTACATCGGCAAGAACATTCCGACCGCCGGCGACGAAGTCGTCCAGGTCTTTCTCGAAGAAGACGGGGAAGAAGACCGGGTCGTCACCCGGCAGGGACTTCAGAACTCGTGACTTGCAGAATGCTCAAAATGGTCTTCCAGAGAGGCCGCAGGGAGCGAGGGGCCCGAGGCGTACTGGAGAAGTACGTTGAGGGACACGAGCGACCGAGAACAAAGCTGGAGACCGTTTTCAGCATTCTGCCGGGAGGGACGCCATGAGTTTCAAACACAAACATCTGCTCAGTGTCGCGCCCCTCTCCGCCGATGAGATCATGCTGATACTGGAAACGGCGGACTCCTTCAAGGAAGTCAGCGGCCGCGAGATCAAAAAGGTGCCCGCCCTGCGAGGCAAGACGGTCGTCAACCTCTTCTTCGAGCCCAGCACGAGAACGCGCACCTCGTTCGAGCTGGCCGCCAAGCGGCTGAGCGCGGACGTGATCAACTTCTCGCCGTCCAACAGCAGCGTGGTCAAGGGCGAGACGCTCCTGGACACGGCCCGGAACATCGAAGCCATGCAGGCCGACATCATCGTCCTGCGCCACCCGGCCGCCGGCGCGGCGGAGACACTGGCGCGCGGCGTGAAATCCTCCGTCATCAATGCCGGAGACGGCTGGCACGAACATCCCACGCAGGCGCTGCTGGACCTCTACACGCTGCGCGAAAAGAAACGGAACTTCAACGGCCTGAGAGTTGCCATTGTCGGAGATGTCGCGCACAGCCGCGTGGCCCGCTCCAACATCCATGCCCTCACCAAGGTCGGCGCCGAGGTGCGGGTGGTCGGCCCGCGCACGATGATGCCCTTCGGAATCGAGCGGCTCGGTGTGCGCATGTACGACAACCTGGACGAGGGGCTGCGCGGCGTGGACGTCATCATGATGCTCCGCCTGCAGCTAGAACGGCAGGGACGGGCGCTGTATCCGACGATCCGGGAATACTCGCGTCTCTATGGATTGACCGCGGAACGGCTGAAGCTCGCCGAGGCGGGCGCCCTGGTCATGCACCCGGGCCCCATCAACCGGGGCGTGGAAATCGCGCCGGACGTGGCCGACAGCTTCTCGTCGGTGATCCTGGACCAGGTCACCAACGGCGTCGCGGTCAGAATGGGCATTCTCTACCTGCTGTCCGGAGCAAACCAATGAGTCATCAAGTCGGAAAGTCGAAAGTCTTCAAGTCTGGAGAAAACGAATCTGCCCTGTGTGACTTTATGACTTTCAGACTTGATAGACTTTCTGACGAGGTACTTGCATGACGATCCTGATCAAAGGCGGACAGGTGGTCGACCCGGGTCGCGTCAACGGCCCTGCCGACGTGCTGATCGAAAACGGGAAGATTGCCGCCGTCGGACCGAAGCTCAAGGCGCCGGCCGACGCGACCGTCGTCGATGCGGCGGGCAGGGTGGTCATGCCCGGCTTCATCGACCTGCACGTCCACTTTCGCGAGCCGGGCTTCGAGTACAAGGAAACGATCCAGAGCGGCACCGCGGCGGCCGTGGCCGGCGGATTCACGTCGGTGTGCTGCATGCCGAACACGAGCCCGGTCAATGACAATCAATCCATCACGGAGTTTATCCTCGAAAAGGCCCGCGCGGCCGGCAACGCGAACGTCTTCCCGGTCGGCGCCATTACCAAAGGATCGGAAGGCAAGGAACTGGCCGAGATCGGCGATCTGCGGAGGGCCGGGTGCGTGGCCATTTCGGACGACGGCCTGCCGGTCATGAACAGCCTGGTCATGCGGCGGGCGATGGAATACGCGATCGCCTTCGATGTGCCGGTCGTGGACCACTGCGAAGACCTGCATCTCTCCGAAGGCGGCTGCATGAACGAAGGGTTCGTCTCCACGCAACTAGGGCTGCCGGGCGTGCCGGCCGCCGCGGAGGACGTCATGGTCGCCCGCAACCTGGCGCTGGCCGAATTGACCGGCGCGCGGCTGCATCTGGCCCATCTCAGCACGGCCGGATCGGTGCGCATGGTCCGAGACGCCAAGTCGCGCGGCATCAAGGTGACGGCGGAAGCCTGCCCGCACCACTTCATGCTGACGGAAGAAGCGGTCTGCGGCTACAACACGCACGCCAAGATAAACCCGCCGCTCCGGACGTGGGCGGACGTGCAGGCCATCAAGGACGGATTGCGCGACGGGACAATCGACGTCATCGCCACCGATCACGCGCCGCACGCGACACAGGAGAAACAACAGGAATTTGCCGCCGCCCCGAACGGCATCGTCGGCCTCGAGACAGCCTGGCCGCTGACCCTGACCCTCGTGGAGGAGGGCGTGCTCTCGCTCGAGGCGGCTGTCGCCAAGCTGACGACCGAACCGGCCAGGGCCTTCAGCCTGCAGAAAGGCACGCTGGCGCCCGGCGCCGATGCCGACGTGGCCATCGCAGATTTACGTGAAAGCTGGGAAGTCGATCCGGCCCGCTTCCGCTCGAAGAGCCGGAACACGCCCTTCGCCGGATGGAAAGTGAAGGGGCGCATCCGGACCACGATAGTCGGCGGCCGCGTCGTCTACGAAACACCCTGACCGATCAGTACGATTAGTACATGGATGAATCCCGTACGCCCTCGAAGAGATTGCTGGTCTGTGCTGTCGTCGACTGCCTCGCACTGGCAATCTGGGTCGGGGGATTGATCGTGATCATCGGCGCGGTTATTCCGGCTGTCTTCAACTCCTTCGGCATGGAGCCCGGCGGACGGTTCCTGACGAGGGTGTTCGACGGGTATAATAGATTGGTGCTCGTCGCGATGGCGGCCATGGGAGGAACCATCGCAGTTCGCGGGTGGATGCTTCAGGCAGGGGAACAGCCTGGCATCATGCCGGGCCGGGCCGAAACAATACTGTTCGGCACGATGGCACTGATGGCGTCGCTGATTATCTTCGTCCTGGGACCTCAATCCGTCGCGCTTCAGGAAGTGGCGTTCAGAACCAGGGAAGAAAACGCGCACAAAGCGGCTCTTGACGCGTTTTTTCGGGTGCATATGATCGTCCGCGGGCTCTATATCGTGAACCTCGTCCTGGGAATCGGATTGCTCACGGTCAAGCTCAAGTCATTCTTGAAGAAGGCAGCTTAAGACGTGAAGAAAGCTGTATTGGCACTTGCCGACGGAACGGTCTTCGAGGGCCGTGCGCTCGGCCATGAAGGGGAGACGGTCGGCGAAGTTGTCTTCAACACCGCCATGACCGGCTACCAGGAGATCCTGACCGACCCGTCGTACAAAGGACAGATCGTCACGATGACCTGCCCCCATATCGGCAACTACGGAGTCACCAGTCAGGACGTCGAGTCCCGGCGCATCTGGGCCGAGGGTTTCATCGTCAAGGAGTCCTGCCGCCGGCCCAGCAACTGGCGCGCGGAACAATCGCTCGACGAGTACCTGAAAGAAGCCCGCGTTGTCGGCATCCAGGGCATCGACACCCGCGAGTTGACCCGGCACCTGCGCGAAGCCGGCACGCAGCAGGGCGTCATCTCCCACGTGGACCTGGATCACCGGCGCGCAACGGCGAAAGCCCGCAGCGCGCCGTCCATCGTCGGTCGGGACCTGGCCGCGGAAGTGACGTGCGGAAAAAGCTATGACTGGACGGAAGGCTCCGGCGCATGGACGCCGGTTGCTGACAGCCAACAGCCGGTCAAGCAGGCCCGGAGATTCAAGGTCGTGGTTTACGACTTCGGTGTCAAACAGAACATCCTGCGCCGTCTTGTG
>Ga0155849_1155_pt3 | contig 12260 bp, 13 predicted proteins | sample RifCSPlowO2_01_FD_107503 | JGI IMG/M metagenome (GOLD analysis project Ga0155849, IMG submission 107503) | Nitrospirae bacterium RIFCSPLOWO2_01_FULL_62_17
GCGCCTGCACCCGTTGCAGCAGGGAGGCGACATCGGCCGGATCGAGCAGGCGCGTGCCGGACACCTGACTGCCCGTCAGGGCCTGAATTTCTCTCAGCCGCAAGTGGGCGCGCTGCAATTGATCGGCGGCCGTGAGGGCCGAGGCCTGGCCGCTGTGCAGTTTGTCGATCTCGGTTTTGATGTCGCGGAAATCGCGCTGGAGGTTTTTCTGCATCGAGCAGGGCTCGCAGTACCATTTGGGGCTTGCATCCGACGAGGGGGACAGGCGGTCGTAGGTCCGTCCGAAGAAATCCTTGCCCAGCGAGAGCTTCATCAGGGGGCCGCGGTCGGCGCCGCAGGCGTCGCACCGCACGGCCGGCATGGGAGCTGTGGAGTCTGCCATGTTTCAATCCTCAGTACGCCGGGCATCTTACACAAGGGCTCTTGAACCTGTCTAGCGCGCCATATTCATGAACGCTTCTGCTGCAATCACGGATTCGCCGCTACGACGAGCTTGGCTGCCGACTTCTGGCAGCGGAATCCAAACCCACCGGAGGCAAAGTACCGCTCCGCCGCGATGTGACCCGTCGAGAGCCTCTGGGTCGAACGATCGAACGCGGCGGCTCAAGCGAAGCTTGGTATGGCGGGCTCGCCGCTCGGTCGGTCAACGTCCTGTTCGGGGACTGGCTCCATCTTCCTCGACGGTGCCTGTCCCGGTCGGACGGGGACAGACACCACGCGCAGACGCTGGGAAGGGTGTCAGTCCCCAGGCTCCACGCGCCCGTCTCGCGCCCCCACCCTTAACCCTCCCCCATAGTATGGGGGAGGGATGGGAGAGGGAGGCGACGAACCGCCATGAATAAGGCGCGCTTGCGCGGGAACCGGCGGGCGATTGTGCTATATACTGCATCAGAAGCGCGGGAGTTTTTGATGGGCGGATGTCGTCGCATAAGCGTCATCATCGGAATGCTGCTGGCCCTGGCAATTCCGGGGCAGGCCGAGGAGGAATTGTTCCGCTGCAAGCAGGCGGACGGCAGCATCAAGTTCAGCGACCATGGCGGGCCGGGCTGCCGCAAGGGAGACTATAAAGCGGACATTCAGCGCGTCGGGCCGGAGTCGTCCCCAGACCTGCCGCCACCCGCCTCCTCAAGTCCGCCGGACGGCAGCCAGCCGTCTGCGCCGCGCGCGGGACCGAAAAAGTCCTCGCAGCCGTTTCCCCCGGCCACGCGATCCATCCCCTCGCTCGCAGTCAGCGATCTTCCGCCGGAGCTCAAGGCCAAGGGCATGTCCCTTCCGAACAAGGGCGACATCACGCTGGTGCAACTGGCCGTCAGCCATCTGCCGGCCGGGGATGGCCCCAGGTTTTCGTCGGACGCTCATTTTCGCGGCGAGGCGAGAGCGGCGCTCCATACGGCTGCCTATGCGGCAGCCAGTGCGGTCCAGTATGATCCCCGGTATCTCAAGGTGGAGCTCACGCTGCCGGTTGGTTTCAGCGCGCTGCAGGGCGTGCAGGTGGACGGGCCGAGTGCCGGCGTGGCGTGGACCGTCGCGATCGTCTCGGCGATGCTCGGCGACCCCTTGCGCTCGGACGTGTGCCTGTCGGGGACGATGGGCCCCGATCTGAAAGTGGGACCGGTGGGCGGGCTCGAACATAAGATTGAAGGCTGTCACATGATGCGGAATTTCCGTGAGCTGCTCCTGCCGGCCGGCCAGAGCACCTTTACGATCAAGGACAAGGGAACGTCCCGCGCCATCAAGGTGACGGAAATCGAGACGCTGGCCGAGGCCTATCAGATTGCGACGGGGCGCGAACTTCGCCCTCTATAAATAATAAAAGAGGTCAGGCATGATTATCGGCGTGCCCAAGGAAGTGAAGGACCATGAGTTCCGGGTGAGCCTCACCCCGGATGGAGCCCGCGCGCTGTGTGCCGCCGGGCACGCGGTGTGGGTGGAGCCGTCGGCCGGGAACGGCAGCGGCTTTTCGGACGATGAGTACCGCGCCGCCGGCGCGCGTCTGGCCGCATCGAAAGAGCAGGTGTTTCGCGAAGCCGAGCTGATCGTCAAGGTCAAGGAGCCGCTGTTGTCGGAGGTGCCGTTCTTCCGGCCCGGCCAGACGCTGTTTGCCTATCTGCACCTGGCGGCCCTGCCGGACCTGACGAAGGCGCTCATCGAAGCGAAGATCACCGCGATTGCCTATGAGACAACCGAAGGGCCTGGTCGCAGCGTGCCGATGCTCACTCCCATGAGCGAGATTGCCGGCCGGATGGCGGTACAGGTGGGCGCGCATTTTTTGGAACGGCACTCCGGAGGACGGGGGATCCTGCTCGGCGGTGTCCCCGGCGTGGCGCCAGGCAGGGTGGTCGTGCTCGGGTCCGGCGTCGTCGGCAGTTCGGCCGTCCGCATCGCCGCCGGCATGGGCGCGGCGGTGACGGTCTTCGGGACCGATCTGGATCAATTGCGGCGTCTCGACGAATCGTACAAGGGCCGGATTGTCACGCTGGCGTCGAATCAGGCCTGGATCGAACGGGAGGTCGAGCAGGCGGATCTGGTCATCGGGGCCGTGCTGGTGCGGGGCGCAAGGGCGCCGGTGCTGGTTTCCCGTACCGTGGTATCCCGCATGAAGCGCGGTGCGGTGATCGTGGACGTCGCGGTGGACCAGGGCGGCTGTGTGGAAACCACGAAGCCGACGACGCATTCCGATCCCGTGCATGCGGTGGATGGCGTGCTGCATTACGGCGTGGCCAACATGCCGGGCATCGTGCCGCATACCTCGACTTTGGCCTTGACCAATGCGACCCTTCCTTATATAGTCCGCCTAGTTTCCGCCGGTGTGGAGCGGGCCATCCGCTCCGATCCAGGTCTGGCGCAGGGCGTCAACGTGGCCAACGGGCGGGTGACTTGCAAAGCGGTTGCCGACGCGCACGGTCTGCGTGTCGAGCCACTTGCCTGACGGCAGGAACACAGAGCAAACAAGCTGGGATCGGGGCGTAGCGCAGCCTGGTAGCGCACTGCGTTCGGGACGCAGGGGTCGGAGGTTCAAATCCTCTCGCCCCGACCATACAACGCTTCGTTTGTGTCCGGAAGTAGATTCTTCGCTTGCTGGAGCCGGCCGGCAGTTGAACGGCTCATGGCGTTCGGAGAAACACCGCACGTGATTGGACCGTATGCGCAGCCAGCCGATGGTGGTCCGGTTTCCCCCACGTTCGTTCTATCCCTCGACAACGCCGTTCCTGCGAGTACCGTAGCCATGGCGGCGGGGAATTCCGTGCGGGCTCGCATCTGGGTCAGCGGTTTCGTCCAGGGCGTTGCGTATCGCGCATTCACCCAGCGGGCAGCGTCCCGGAACGGGCTGCGCGGGGGAGTGCGCAATCTTGACGACGGGCGCGTGGCGGTCGAAGTGGAAGGCGAGCGGCAGACGATCGAAAGCCTGATCGCTGCGCTGAGGAGCGGGCCGCCCATGGCACGCGTGCAGGATGTGCAGGTGCAATGGGAACCTGCGACCGGCCAATATGCCGACTTTCGTATCTGGTACTGACGGACTGCTGTAAACGTCTTCTAACGGCGTTCTTGTGTTACTGTGGGCGCGGTCTGAAAGTCGAAAAGTCTTCAAGTCGAAAGTCTTCTGACTTGACGACTTTAAGACTTGATAGACTTTTGACGGTTCCGATCACGGTAAGCGTATGAAGCGTCCCAGCAAAAAACGAAAACCGCCGGTCAAGCCGCCGACGTACGGCCGCAGGGGCCGGTCCAGCAAAGCGGTGGTGCCGAGGTCCGGCGTGGTGATGCCGGATCCCTCCCGCAAAGGCGCCGGAGGCGGGTTCGATACCATCCGGAGCTATCTGAGCGACATCCGCAAAGCGGCGCTGCTGACTTTCGAGCAGGAGCAGGATCTCGGCAAACGGGTGGCGGAGGGAGACTTTCACGCCCGCGAGCATATGATCGAGGCCAACCTGCGCCTCGTCGTCAGCATCGGCAAGCGGTACATGAACCGGGGGTTGGCGTTCTCGGACGTGATCGAAGAAGGCAATTTGGGCCTGATCAGGGCGGTGGAGAAGTTCGACTACTCCAAGGGATTCCGCTTCAGCACCTATGCCTCCTGGTGGATCCGGCAATACATCGAGCGGGCGATCATTAATCAGGGATCGCTGGTCCGGCTGCCGGTGCATGTCGTCGAACGGCTCAACCGGTATCTCGGGGAGCTGGAGCGGTACGGGCAGGAGATCGGCCGTGAGCCGAGGCCCGATGAAATGGCGGCGCGTCTCAAGGTGCCGGAAGAGGAGATCATCGATTTAAAGCAACTGGTCCGGACGACCTATTCGCTCGACAGTCCCCTGAACGACCGCACCGACACCTTTTTGCGCGATATCATCCGCGATCCCCAGGGGCTGTCTCCAGCCGACACGGTGGAGGGGATTCAGCGGTACGAAGAGATCAGGAGCTGGATGCAGACGCTGTCCGAGCGGGAGCAGCGGGTGATCACGCTCCGGTTCGGGCTGGACGGCGAGGAGGAACAGACGCTGGAGATGATCGGGCGCGAGTTGAGCCTGACGCGCGAGCGCGTCCGGCAGATCGAGAGCGAAGCCCTGGGCAAGTTGCGCGCGACGATCGAAGGGAAGTCCATGACCTCGAAGGATTTGCTGTAATGAAAAAGGGACGGCGCATGACCAAGCGGCGCGCGCGTGGCGCGGTCCGCCCGAAGATGGATTACAAGGCGCTGATCCGCGAAGTGCCCGATTTTCCCAAGCCCGGCATTCTGTTCTACGACATCACCACGCTGCTGAAGGACGCCCGTGCCTTCCGCGCGATCCTGGACGAACTGGCGGCCCGGTATCGGGGGAGGAAGATCGACAAAATTGTCGGCATCGAATCGCGCGGGTTCATTCTCGGCGGCCCCCTGTCCGACCGGCTGAAGGCGGGCTTCGTGCCCGTGCGCAAGCCGGGCAAGCTGCCGGCCGACAGCTTCGAAGTGAAATACAATCTGGAATACGGCTCCAATTCTCTGGCGATCCATCGCGATGCCGTGCAGATGGGCGAGCGCGTGCTGGTCGTGGACGATCTTCTCGCCACGGGCGGGACGGCCGCCGCCACCGTGCATCTGCTCCGCCAGTTGGGCGCCAACATCGTCGGGCTTGCGTTTCTGGTCGAGCTGACGTCGCTCAAGGGTCGGGACAAGCTCGATGGCTGTCCTGTCCATTCGCTGATCAGCTACTCCTAAGAGTAATCAGTAAACAGTTATCAGTGATCCGTTTCAGGACCTGACTACTGAAAACTGATGACTGAACACCTCCCTTCCGTTTCACGCCTGACGCCTCACGTCCGCTAAAGGGTCTTGTCAAACCGAGGATGCCGTGTTATGAATACCGACCTTTTTTAGGGGAGGAGCGCGGGACTCATGCCTGGAAAGACCAAAGCGAAGAAATCATCGGCCGGCAAGCCGGCCAGGAAGTCGCCGGTCAAGAAGCTGCCGGTCAGGAAGTCGCCGGCCAAGGCCCAGCCGGTCGAAGTGAAAAAGCCGGCAGCTGTCGTGCGGCCGATCGCGCCGGCAGTCATGGTCGCGGTCAAGCGGCCCACGAAGGCGATGGCGCCCGATCGGCGCGAGGCGCTGCATCGGATGCTGATGGGCAAACGCCAGGAATTAATGCAGGAAATCACCGGCAATCTGGGCGCATCCCTGACGGAAGATCAGCGCCGCCGCCTGGAGTCCGCCATGGATGTCGGCGATCAGTCGCTGATGGATTTGGACCGCGAACTCGGCATCTCGCTGATGGAAATGCGAAACAAGCGGCGCCAGTTGATCGACGAGGCGCTGGCCCGCCTGGAGGACAGCACCTACGGCCTCTGCGACGAGTGCGGCGTGGAAATCAACGAGAAGCGCCTGGCGGCGGTCCCCTTTGCCAAGTTGTGCGTCGCCTGCCAGTCGAAGCAGGAATTGATCGAGAAGATCGAAAAGGGCGAGGAACGCGAGCAGTAACGCGGAGCGCCGGCCCCGGCGTTGAAGTTCTTCGGGAACGCGCATGCCCTCCAACTCCTCCAGGGCGGTCGTGCTGGCGAGCGGCGGTCTGGACTCGACCGTGGCTGCCGCCGTCGCCAAACGGGACGGTTGCCGCCTGTTCCTTCTGACCATTGTCTACGGCCAGCGTCATCGGATCGAAGTCGAACGGGCCCGGCAGGTGGCCCGCGCGCTCGGGGCCGCCGACCACCGCGTGCTCGAAATCGACCTGCGTGCGCTCGGCGGATCCGCCCTGACGTCGGACCAGCCGGTGCCCAAGGACCGCTCGGAGGCCGAGCGACGGGACGGCATCCCGTCCACCTACGTGCCGGCCCGCAACACGATCTTTCTATCGCTGGCGCTGGCCTATGCCGAAACGGTGGAGGCCGGCTCCATCTATATCGGAGCGAACGTACTGGACTATTCGGGATATCCGGATTGCCGTCCGGAGTATCTGTCTGCCTTCGAGCAGGTCGCCCGGCTTGGCACGAAGGCCGGCGTCGAAGGCCGCGGCATCGAGATCCGAGCGCCGTTGTTGACGCTCTCCAAGGCGGAGATCATCCGACTGGGAACGTCGCTGGGGGCGCCGTTGCATCTGACGCACAGCTGTTACGATCCCGCGGTCAGCGGGGAGGCCTGCGGACGTTGCGACAGTTGCCGGATCAGGCTCGATGGTTTCAAGGCAGCCGGATTGACCGATCCCGCGGTCTATGTGAAAGATGCGGTGAGGACATAGCGCTCATCATTCATGAAGACTTCTACTGCAACCGCCGATACGCCGCTCCGACAGGCCTGCGTGCGAAAATGTGACACGCAGGCGGGCGGGCTCGCCGCTCGGGCGGTCAACGTCCTGTTTGGGGACTGCCCCTTTCCGCCCGGGGCCTGTTCCCCTTCCCACCGGGACAGGCCCCGCCGCAGATGGCGGAGCCAGTCCCTCCCGTCTCGCTTGGCGTCTCAGCGGTTTCGTTACGAACCCTCATGAAAAATGAGCGCTAGCATGTCGCCGGAAGAATTCTTCATGTATTTGATCATTGCGCTGATCGTCGTGATCCCGGTTTCCGCGCGGCTCTATCGCTATCTGACGGCCAAGCGGATGGCGCAGATGGTGGATGAGCAATTCAGACCGCCGTCCTCCGACGACCGTTCCGGGAAGAGGTGAGCCATGCATGAGATGCGCAGGCAGATGGCAGGCCGGAACGCGCTTCGGGCCGGCGTGTGTTCGCTGGTGGTCATCGCGGCGGCGATCGGCTGGCCGCAGATCGGGCTGCCGGCGACGCCGCCGGCTGCAGTTCCGGCTGAATTCAAAAAAGGGGAGGCCGCGTTCAATGCCAATTGCGCCCGCTGCCACGGCGAGCGGGGTGTAGGCACGTCGCAGGGGCCGCCCCTTGTCCATAAGATCTACGAGCCGAACCATCATGGCGACGCCGCATTCCAGCGGGCTGCCGCCCTGGGTGTTCGCGCGCATCACTGGCAGTTCGGCGACATGCCGAAAATTTCCACCGTCCCGGCCGCCGAGGTGGATGAAATCATCAAGTATGTTAGGTGGTTGCAGCGCCAGGCCGGCATCTTCTGAGCCGGCTGCAGCCGGCTCAGAAAGGCTCAGGTTGAGGCTGAGGTTTAGTAAGCGCAAGACACACAGTTTTCTGACTCAACCTTAGCCTGAACCTCAACCTGCTCTTTCTTTCTCATCATTCAAGCGGTTCAAGGCCTGTTGACTCGCCGCGCATCTACCCATAAGCTGAAATAAGAGTCTGTTTCGCAGAATCGTACGAAAAAACAAGCAGGTCATGCTGCGCACATGAACCGTGCTTCGGGACGGAAGCACGCAAGGGGGAGGATCCTATGGATGGAATGAGGGGAATGAAAATGCTCGGAGCGATGGCCCTGGCGCTGTCGCTTTCGCTGTCGGGCTGCATCTATGCCACGGTGGATGCCGGTCACGAGGGCGTGCTGGTCGAGAAGCCGCTGTTTCTTGGCCATGGCGGCGTGGATCCGGTTCCCATCGGCACCGGCCGGCAGCTTATCGCGCTCACGACCGAGGTGGTGGATGTGGACATCCGTCCGATCCAGTACTCGGAGCACTTCGACATCATTTCGTCAGAGAATGCGCCGGTGTCGTTCGACGCGTTCTTCATCGCCAACGTGATGGCGGGGCGGTCGCCCGATCTGGTGTCCCGTTTCGGCCCGCATTGGTACGTCAACAACGTCAAGGAGGCGTTTCGCACCATCGTCCGTGAAGAAGTGCAGAAGTATCCGCTCTTCGAGTTGACGACCAAACCGGCCACGCGGACGAAGCTGCAGGACGCCATCGATAAGGAAGTGCGGATGAATATCATCGAGAAGCACAAAATGCCGCTCGTGCTGAACCGGGTCGTCGTGGGCAGCATTCTGCCGCCCAAGGGGGTACTGGAGCAGACGGCGGAAACGATCAAGCAGGAACAGCGGCGCATTACGATGATCGAATTTCAGAAGGCCGAGGAAGCCCGCGAGAAGGCGGAGAAACAGCGCGGGATCGCCGACCGGGCCTATCGCGAGCAGCTGGGGCTGACGGCGCCGGAATTCGTGGACCTGCGGCGGATCGAAGTGCAGAAAGAAATTGTCCAGCACTCGCCTGCGGCCTTGACCGTGATCATGGGATTGGAGCGGTTCGGGATCAACCTGCCGCCCATTAGCGGGGACAGATAAGGGGACTTCAAGCGTTGGGCCTGTTGAGTCAGTTGGGCCCGTTAGGTCCGTTAAGGATAGTAACAGGCTCAACGGGATTAACGGCCTCAACGAGCCGGCCAGCTTACTTCACCACCCAGACCCGGTAGGATTTTGTGCCGGGCGGTTTGTTGAACGTGCGGGAGCTGATTTCGCCTGGATTCATCACCTCGGTGCCGTCCGGTTTGAGGCGGGCCGGATGCCGGTCGGCGCCAATGGGAATGCCCTGCTCGTTGTAATACTCGATCATCACATCGGCGGTCTCCCGCAGGCTGCCGTCGTAGGCGGTGCTCAGCCAGTCCAGCCGCTTAAGCGCCTTGTAGACCACCACGACCGTATTACCCTTGCCGTCCTGCGCGCTCAGGATTTTCAGCGCCCGGTTCTGGTCCACTCCTGGCGGCTCGCCCGCCGCCCCCCGGGCGACTTCCGACACGATGACCGCCCTGGCCTCCTCCTGGTCCAGATAGCCGCTGGTCCTGCAGAAGACCGTCCGGCCCTTGTCCGATTGTTCGACGATCTGCACGTCTTTGAGCGAGCCGGAGACGATCTTCTGCGCGAGATCCCGGAGAAACGGCGGATCGGCTATGTGCGCGGTGGCATCCAGGAAGAACGGGGACGAATCCACCGACAGGCGGATGGCTTCCGCGCAGGCGAATTTTTTCGCATCCGCAAGGCCCATCGATTCCTGATACGCATAGCGGTAGGCGCCGAGCAACTCGAGCCGATTCTGTTCGGCCATGGCCGTCACCGGTGCAAATCCGAGCATCATGATACCGGCAAGAATCACGCGGGTGTGTGCGGAGGACAGGGGCGTCATGACGAGTCGACCTCCTGTGGCTGGGTCATGCCGAAGGGTGGGCGGTCAGTTGAAGGCGATCACCAACCCTCGATGTATTTTATGCTACCACGTGATGGTATTGGCGGCAATCGGGCCGGTCGGGCGGGAAAGGCGGGACGTGCTTCTGACTTGTCCCGCGCGTCGCGCTCGTCTCGCGTTCTAGCGGGGCGTTGTAGCCAATGATGAGCGACGGATAACGAGTCCATCGCTATCTCACGAGCAGGCCTGCCATGGCCGCGAGCCCGCCGACGACCGAGAGGACGAATCCAATGCCGCCGATCATGAACCACGGCTTGAGGCGCGACAGTTCCGGCCCGGTCAGATGCGGGTGGAGATCGGCCGGCGCCCACCACCATTTCGGCGGGAGCGCGATCCGTGGCGACAGCACCCGGTAGAGGAGGACGTGATACCAGAATCCGGTCGGCACGCCGACCAGCAGGCCTGATGCGAGCATCCAGAGCCCGATCGCAGTCATGAGGCGGGGCGTGATAATCGTGGTGAGAAAACCAAGGATGCCGACGGCCACGATGGTGCCAAGGACGAGCGCGATTTCCAGCATCCACGCGATTGTACCCGACTTGAGAAGGGCGGTCGAGATGCGCAGGATCGTTTAGTCCGTTGAGCCCGTTTCGCCGGTTGAGTCAGTTTGTCAATTTATTCCGTTAACGGATTCAACTGGCCTGACTGGCTCAACAGGCTGAACGGAATTAGTTTTTTGGGGTTTCCTTGACTTGCCGGCGTCCTTCCCCTCAGACTCGCACCCTATGGATCACAACGAACACGAACAGCTGCGCGAACTGGCGGAGCGCTACGGCATTGCCTCCGACTACCACGACATCTGGGGACATCGGCATGAGACGCCGGACCAGACCCGGCGGGCGATTCTCGAGGCGATGGGGGTTCGGGTTGAATCGCCAGACGCGTTGCGTCGCGCGCTTGCGGACTGTGCGGATGCGGCGTGGCGGCAGGTGTGCGATCCGGTGCACGTGGTGCGGGCGGACGAGCCGGCCGGCTGCTGGTCGGTCCGCATGCCCGCGCAGGAGCAGGAAGATCGGGGTATCGTCGTTTCGTGGGACCTGCGTGACGAATCCGGTGCCGTGCGGCAGAGGGGACGGTCGGAGCCCGGCGCCGCTCCGGCCGAAACGCGCACGGTGGACGGCCTCCGGCACGTGCGCGTCGAGCTGCCGGTTCCCGCAGGATTGCCGATCGGCTACTACGATATGATGATCAAAGGAGTCTCCGAATCGCGGCAGGTGGAAGGCGTGCTGCGCCTGATCGTGGCGCCTGCGGCCTGTCACCTGCTGCCGGAGTTTCAGGACGGGCACCGGCTCTGGGGGCTGGCGGTGCAGCTCTACACGCTGCGTTCGGCCCGCAACTGGGGCGCCGGCGATTTTAGCGATCTGAACACGCTGGTCGAATGGGCGGCGAAGGATCTTCGCGCAGGGCTCATCGGGCTCAACCCGTTGCACGCGCTCAATAACACCCGGCCGTTCGAGATCAGCCCCTATTCTCCCACCAACCGGCTGTTTCTGAACATGCTCTATCTCGACATCGAGACGATTCCCGAGTATCAACTCTGCGAATCCGCCCAGCAGACCGTGCAGGATGCCGGGTTTCAGCGCGCGCTGGCGGCGCTGCGGGCCGGCGGGAAGGTGGATTACGATCAGGTCTCTGCCGCAAAATGGGCCGTGCTCGAATTGCTCTGGACCACGTTCCACGAGCGGCATCTCGGCGGCCGTGACCTCAACCATCGCGAGTTGAAGCCTGCGACGGAACGGGGCCGCGCGTTTGCGCGGTACGTGGAGGACGAAGACGAGCCGCTGGAAATGTTTGCGCTGTTTCAGTCCCTTGCGGAGGAGATGCGCCGCCAGCATCCGCTGGTGTGGGCCTGGCGGGAGTGGCCGGAGCCCTACCGCTCGCCCCTGTCGGCGAGCGTGGCGGCCTTTCGCGTCACGCACCGGGCGCGCATCCGGTTCCATCAGTATGTGCAGTGGCTGGCCGCCGAGCAATTGGGGGCGGTGGCTGCCCGTGCGCGCGCGTTGGGGATGCCGGTCGGCCTGTATCACGACCTGGCGCTCGGCAGCGACCGGAACGGCAGCGAGGCCTGGACCTATCAGGACGTGCTGGCGCTTGACGCGGATTGCGGCTGTCCGCCGGACGCCTTCGCGCCGCAGGGGCAGAACTGGGGGCTGCCGCCGGCCAATCCGGTCCGCCTGCGCGCGACCGGCTATCGCATGTTCATCGAGTTGCTCCGGCACAACCTGACCTACGGCGGCGCGCTCCGTCTCGATCACGTGATGGGGCTGTTCCGCCTGTTCTGGATTCCCCGTGGCATGCCGGCATCGGCCGGCGCCTACGTCCGGTATCCGGTGGAGGACCTGCTGGGAATTCTGGCGCTCGAGAGCGTCCGGCATCGGGCCGTCATCATCGGGGAGGATCTCGGCACGGTGCCGGACAGCGTCCGTGAACGGCTGGCGGCGGCGCGGGTCCTGTCGTATCGCGTGCTCTACTTCGAGCGGATCGATCAGGGGGACTGGAAGGCGCCGGAAGCCTATCCTTCGCAGGCGATGGCGGTCGTCACCACTCACGATCTGCCGACCCTGGCGGGCTTCTGGGCCGCACGTGATATCGATGTCCGCGCCGGGCTGGGGCTCTATGCCGACAGCGGCGCCGTCCAGCGGGCGCGGGAGGAACGGCAGCAGCAGAAGCAGCGCATCGTCCGGGCATTGGGCGTGGCGGGCTTGCTGCCGG
>Ga0155849_1127_pt3 | contig 12257 bp, 16 predicted proteins | sample RifCSPlowO2_01_FD_107503 | JGI IMG/M metagenome (GOLD analysis project Ga0155849, IMG submission 107503) | Nitrospirae bacterium RIFCSPLOWO2_01_FULL_62_17
CGTCCGTGCCGTGGCAGTAGGCGCAGCCGCCCCGGCCGTTGAAGATCGCTTTCCCCCTTGCCGCATCGCCGGCCGGCAGCGGAGGCACCACCGGCTCCTCCGCCCGCGCAGAAGCCGGCGCGATACCAGCCGCGCCGAGAAGAAGCGCTGCCATCAGAACCGTCCGCATCATGGGCTCATGATCGCATAGCAAGAACTGGAGCACAACGGAAAGGGCGCGGCGGAATCGAGCCTGTCCCGGATTATTTCTCTCCGCTACTTCGCCGCGTAGAGGTGCTTGATCTCGCGGCCGGTCAATTCCCGCCAGTGGCCGGGCTGGAGGTCTCCCAGCGCCACCGGTCCGATCGCAATCCGGATGAGCCGCACCGTCGGGTGCCCCACTGCGGCCGTCATGCGCCGCACCTGCCGGTTCATCCCCTCGCGCAGCGTGATCCGCAGCCAGGCGGTCGGGACGGACTTGCGAAACCGGATCGGCACGGCACGGTCGGGAAACGCCGGCTCTTCCGGCAGCACCCGCACCTCCGCGGGCCTCGTGCGGATCCCCTTGAGCAGGACGCCCTGTCTCAGCCGCGTCAGCACCGCCTCGTCCGGCACGCGCTCCACCTGGGCCAGGTAGACCTTGGGGAGGTGATGCCGCGGGTCGGTGATGTAATGCGCCAGGGCGCCGTCCGACGTCAGCACCATCAACCCCTCGCTATCCTGGTCGAGTCGGCCGGCCGCATAGACCCCCGGCACCGCCACGAAATCGGCCAGCGTCGGCCGTCCCGCCGGATCGGTAAAGCACGGCAGCACCCCGTAGGGCTTATTGAAGACGAGCGTGCGGGATGTCGGCATGGGCGTTCCGCGTGGAGGGGTCTTGCCGATGATGGGGCTACGTTTCACCTTCTGCGAGATGCAAAAGAGATCAGCCACGCATTAGCGCAGCGAAAGGTAGGATAGTTCTAATTCATTCTCTCTGTAGAATGCTGCATTCGCGTTCCATCAAGATCCGCTGGGCCGCCTCCTTCGGCTTCCAGCGCTTGCCCCAACCAACCTTGTGCGGCTTGCAGAGAGCACAGGAGCGGCGCTTTCGCTTATACGTTTTGCGCATCGTGCGGCGAAGGGAATCTTATCGGAAGGCAAATACATCCATCTGGACGGACTTGACGGGCTTGGCTTCACCATGCACCATGCGGCGCACTTTTTCGGTCGTCGCCCGACTAAAGACGGGTTCCCCACAGTGCTCGCATACCATCGCTGGAATGTGTTCCACTCGAACGGATTTCCCGTCGATGTCGAAGACCTCGCTGATGAACTTTTCCTGTCCTTCAGTTTTGCCGCAGACGTGACACCGACACATGCGATTTAACCCCGGGGCTTGGCAAGCGGGAGGGACTCCGTCTCGACGCGCGAGAGATCGACAAGCTGGCTGGCATGGTCAATATCAATACCCACAATATGCCCGTCGGTATCGAAATCAATCACGACGCCGGGTGCGACTTCACGGACCTCGGCCCCGACCTTTTCTGAGAGGTCGATGTAGAGCGAGTCCGTGTCAGCATAGTAATGAAACTTCATGTCGTCACCCTTTGAAGTTCCGGTCAAAAAACGCGTTGTGCACCGTCATACTATCCTCTAGCGTCACCACGCGCAAGTATTGTCCTCGTTCGGCCACAAACAACCAGTAACGAACCCTCCCATCCGGCTGGATTTCCCGGCGCAGCGGTTCACGCAATGCCCGCTCACACCACTCGCGCCTGATATAAGGACGTTTTCGCAAAACCTGTTCGTCAAAATACCGTGTTGTCTTCACGCGTCAGCGATCCTCACAAAGAACAGCGAGGCGAAAGATTATCACAATTACGCTCGTGAAGGCGCAGGCTGGCCTTCTTACTTGTTGCCCGCCTCCGCACTAAGCCACGAGCGGATGCTCGTGAATGAATGGAACGCGGGTATCCGACGAAGCTTTAGCGAAGGCGAATATGCTACGGAGGGTTCCGCTTTCCCCAGACAAAAAGTACTCTGACCCCTAATTAGTGCGCAAGATGGCCAGGTACGCCAGCAGATCGGTGATGTCGCTGTCGAGCAGCTGAGTTTCCCTCGGGAACATCGCCGTGCCGGGGTGGCCGAACTTGATGGACGCGAAGCGTTGCGCGTCGTCCTTCGATTTCAGCGCCGCAGCGTTGCGCAGATCGGCCGGTTGCGGATCGAGTTGCGCGATCACCTGCGTGTGCGCATCGGACTTGCGCGGCCGCCTGCCGATGTCGCCGTCCGTGCCGTGGCAGTAGGCGCAGCCGCCCTTGCCGTGAAAGATCGTCTTCCCCCGCGCCGCATCGCCGGCCGGAGGCGGCGCCACCGGCTCCTCCGCTCGCGCAGAAGCCGGCACGAAACCAACCGTGCCGAGAAGAAGCGCTGCGATCAGAATCATCCGCTTCATGACGTCATGATGTCATAGCGGGAACCGGAGCACCACGGGACGAGCGAGTCGGAAGGGAGAATGGCCCCGACGGCTCCTCTCAATCCGGAATTCTCCAGTGCCGCCCCTCGCGCGCAAGCAGGTCGTCGGCCTCGGCCGGCCCCCAGCTTCCCGCCTGGTACAGGGGCACCCCCTTGGGGGGAAGCCCTTTCCAGACCTCCAGGATCGGCTCCACGACACCCCACCCCGCTTCCACGTTGTCGGCCCGCTGAAAGAGCGTGGCGTCGCCGACCAGGCAATCGTGCAACAGCGTCTCGTAGCCGGTGCTGGGCTCATTGCCGAAATATTTGGCGTACTGAAACTCCATGTCCACCTTGCCGACGCGCACAGCCGGACCCGGAATCTTGGCGTCAAAACGCAGCGAGATCCCTTCATCCGGCTGGATGCGGATGATGAGCAGATTCGGCGCCAGCTGTTCCGTCGCCGTTTGCCGGAACAGCATGAAGGGGGCCCGTTTGAACTGGATCGCGATCTCGGTCACGCGCTTGGACAGGCGCTTGCCGGTGCGCAGATAAAAAGGCACGTCCGCCCACCGCCAACTGTCGATCAACAGTTTCATGGCCACGAAGGTCTCCGTGTCGGAGCCCGGCGCCACGTAGGGTTCCGCGCGATAGGCCGGCACCGGCTTCCCCGCCACCTCCCCCTCCGCATACTGCCCGGCGACGACGGTGCGCAGCACCTCCACCGGGTGAAACGGAAGAATCCCCCGCGTCACCTTCACCTTTTCATCCCGCACTGCATTGGCGTCGAACGAGTTCGGCGGCTCCATCGCAATCAAGGCCACCAACTGCAGCAAATGGTTCGGCACCATGTCCCGCAGCGCCCCCGCCGCGTCGTAATACCGCCCACGGTGCTCCACCCCGAGGCTTTCCGCCACCGTCACCTGCACATGGTCGATATACCGCCGGTTCCAGACCGGCTCGAAGATGCCATTGGAAAACCGGAAGACCAGGATGTTCTGCACCGTCTCCTTCCCCAGGTAATGATCGATCCGGTAGATCTGGTTTTCCTGCAGCACCCGGGAGAGCTCGTAATTCAGCGCCCGCGCCGACGCCAGGTCCGAGCCGAACGGTTTCTCAATGATCACGCGCCGCCACGTCCCCTCGCGCTGGGCCGTCAGCCCGCGCATCCCCAGCTGGCGGACGATCTCGGAGAAAAACTGCGAGGCCGTGGCCAGGTAGAACAGGTAATTGCCGCGGGTATGATGCCGCCCGCTCACCTGCTCCAGGAACTCCTGCAGCCGCCGGTAGGCCAGGGGATCGAGGAAATCCCCCGTCACGTAATAGACCCGCTGGATAAACGACTCCCACACCGCGCGATCCACCGGGCCGGCGAGATGCTCCGTGATGTCCTGGCTGAGCTTGGCCCGAAAATCCTCCGTCGACATCGGCGTGATCGCCATCCCCACGATGGCGAACTGCTCCGGCAGATGATGGCCGACCATCAGGTGGTACAGCGCGGGAATCAGCTTCCGCTTCGTCAGATCGCCGTCTGCCCCGAACACCACGATGGTGCTGGGATCGTGCGCCTCCCCGCCGTCATGTGTATGCATTCATGGTGCTCCCGTGTGAATTGAGTGGATCGCCCGGTCCGGCGCAGCGGCCGGCAGCAGAAGACCGTGCGCATTGTATACCCTCTCCCGCATGCGGGGAAGATATGGAAGTGGGGACTGGCTCCGCCGTGGCTTGGAATTCTCTTGCAATCTATATTTTCCGGTCTGCAGAGATCCGATACGGCGCAAAAAGGTACGCAGCCCCTGATGCGCAGATGATAGAATGGCCGGGCTTGGTCCTCACAAAAGACACACCGTGGACCGGACTTATCAGTCCGCAGCAGGAGGTTGAGCCATGCTGAAGACCAGGGGCTATGCGACCGAGGGCCCCACCTCGAAACTCGCGCCCTTTCCCTTCGAGCGGCGCGAGCCGGGACCGCACGATGTGCTCATTCAGATCGCCTATTGCGGCATCTGCCATTCCGACATCCACCAGGCCCGCGACGAATGGGGCGGCGCCATTTTCCCCATGGTGCCGGGCCATGAAATCGTCGGGCGCGTCACCCGCGTCGGCGCGAACGTGACACGCTTCAAAGTCGGCGACCCGGCCGCCGTCGGCTGTTTCGTGGACTCCTGCCGGACCTGCGAGAGCTGCCGCACCGGCGAGGAACAGTTTTGCGAGGTCCACACGGCCTTCACCTACAACGGCACGGAAATGGACACCAAGACCCCGACCTTCGGGGGCTATTCTTCGCAGATCGTCGTGGATGAACGCTACGTCCTCACGATTTCGCCCAAGCTGCCGCCCGCCAACGTGGCCCCGTTGCTCTGCGCCGGCATCACCACCTACGCCCCGCTCCGGCAATACGAAGCGGGGCCGGGCCGGATGGTCGGCGTCGTCGGCCTGGGCGGGTTGGGCCACATGGGCGTGAAGCTGGCGGCCGCCATGGGCGCCGAGGTCACCGTCTTCACCACCTCGCGATCCAAGGAGCGGGACGCCCGCCGTCTGGGCGCGCACCAGGTCGTCGTGACGACCGAGCCGGGTGCTCTTGACCCGCTCGCCAACCGGTTTCACATGATCCTCGACACCGTCTCCGCGCCGCACGACATCAACGCCCATCTCAACCTGCTCCGCCGCGACGGCACGCTGGCGCTCGTGGGGGCCCCGCCCCAGCCGCTGGCCGTCCAGCCCTTTCAGTTGATCATGAAACGACGCGCCCTGGCCGGCTCGCTCATCGGGGGCATGCGCCAGACCCAGGAGATGCTGGATTTTTGCTCGGCAAAAAACATCACGGCCGACGTGGAGGTCATTCCCATGCAGCAGGTCGACACGGCCTACGAGCGGACGATCAAGGGCGACGTGCGCTACCGCTTCGTCATCGACATGAATACGTTATGACGGGACGGACTCGCCAAGCCGCCGCCGTCAGTTGCGGGGGCATGGCTCTCGTGCTGCTGCTCATGGCCCTGGCCGGATGCGCGCAACCAGCGCCCCTCCCCCCGGCACCGCCTCCCCCGACCACGGCCGGGATCGCGTCCGTGGACTATTGGAAAGACGTGCAGCCGATCTTCGAACGGCGCTGTGCCGTCTGCCACGGCTGTTACGACGCACCCTGCCAGCTCAACCTGACCGCCTACGAAGGCGTGGCGCGGGGGGCGAACAAGAAGCTCGTCTACGACAGCGCGCGGCTCCGGTCCGCGGAGCCGACCCGCCTGTTCGAGGATGCCCGGTCGGTCGAGGAGTGGCGCAAAAAAAACTTCTTCCCCGTCCTGAGCGAACAGGCGAACCAGACCGTGGAGGCGCGCCGGGCCGGCGTGCTGGCGCGCATGCTGGCGCTTAAGCGGGCCCATCCCCTGCCCGTGGAGACGGTCCTGCCCGAGACCTTCGACCTGTCCTTGTACCGCAACCAGCAATGTCCCACGGAATCCCAGTTCGACTCCTTTGCCGGCAAGAACCCGCTCTGGGGCATGCCCTACGGCCTGCCGGGAGTGACCGAATCCGAACACGAGACCCTGATCCGGTGGATCGAGCAGGGCGCCCCCTACCGGGAACCGGACCCTGCGCCGCCCGCCTACGGCGAGCGCATCCGGGAATGGGAGGCGTTCTTCAACGGCGAGTCGCCCAAGCACCGGCTGATGAGCCGCTACCTCTACGAGCACCTGCACCTCACCCATCTCTATTTTGACGAGCTCCCAGACCGGCAATGGTTCCGCCTCGTGCGCTCCCGCACGGCGCCGGGCCAACCGATAGACCTGATCGCCACGCGCCGGCCCTATGACGACCCGGGCGTCTCCCGCGTCTACTATCGCCTCGAGCCGGTGCGCGCCAGCCTCCTGGCCAAGACCCACATCGCCTATGCGCTCGGCCCCGCGCGCAAGCAACGCCTGACCGAGCTGTTCCTCGACGCGCCCTACGAAGTCCGAGACCTGCCCTCCTACGATCCGGACGTCGCCTCCAACCCCTTCGTGGCTTTCCGCAGCCTGCCGGTCCGCTCGCGCTACAAGTTTCTGCTCGACGACGCCCATGCCTTCGTCATGCAGTTCGTGAAGGGGCCCGTCTGCCGCGGGACGGTCGCGCTGGACGTGATCGAAGAGCGGTTCTGGATCTTCTTCGTGAACCCGGACAGCCCCACTCTCGACCGGAGCGAGGAATATGAGGCGCGCACGAGCCAGCACCTCTACCTGCCGACCTCGGAAGGGGCGACCCGGCTGGGGCTCCTGTCCTGGATGAAGTACTCCCGCATGCAGAACGAGTACCTCCAGGCCAAGCAAGCCCATCTCGAAGCCCTGCACTTGAAAGACGAAACCTCCGACCTGACCTTCTTCTGGGACGGAGGGGGGCAGAACCCTAACGCAGCCCTCACCATCTTCCGCCATGCCGACAGCGCCTCCGTCGCGCAGGGCTTCGTCGGCGAGAACCCGAAAACCGCCTGGCTGGTGGGCTACAATCTGTTGGAGCGGGTCTACTACCTGCTGGTCGCCGGCTTCGACGTCTACGGCTTCGCGGGGCACCAGCTCGATACGCGCCTCTACATGGATTTCCTGCGCATGGAGGGGGAATTCAATTTCCTGGTGCTGCTCCCCAAGCAGCTGCGGGAAAAGGAGCGGGACTTCTGGTACCGGGACGCGCACCAGTCGGTCAAAGAGTATGTCTACGGCAGCCGCATTCAATATAATCAGGAAAGCGGCATCCCCTACAAGACGGACAATCCCAAAAAAGAGCTCTTCGACCTGCTGCGCCGGCGGCTCGCCGGGGCGCTGAACCACGCCTACGATCTCCAGGGCGAACCGGACGCGGAGCTGCGCGCACAGCTGTCCGAACTGGCAAAGCTCAAGGGGAAGGCCCTGCAATGGCTTCCCGAAGCCACGGTGCTGACCATCACTGATGGGGCGGGAGCGGAGGTGCGCCAGGACCGCATCTACACGCTGGTGCACGAGCTCGGGTACAGCAATATCGCTTCGCTCCTCAACCCGGAGGCCCGCCGTCTGCCGGATGAAGACGCCCTCACCGTCGCGCGGGGTTTCATCGGCGCCTACCCCAACGCCTTCTACCGGGTGGCTCGGGCACAGCTGCCCGAGTTCATCGCGGCCGTCTCCGGCCTCGTAAGCGAAGCGGACTACCGAAAGCTGGCGGATCGTTTCGCCATACGCCGCACCAGCCGGGACTTCTGGTCGCACAGCGACAAGCTCCACAAAGCCTACCGCGAGAGCGCCCCGATTGAATCAGGGCTCTTCGACTACAACCGGCTGGAGAATCGCTAGGGAAGGGGACAGGCTCCGCCGTATTCGGGGACTGGTTCCGCTGTCTGCCCCTCGATTGGACTCGGGGTCCTGAGCCTGTCGAAGGACAGCGGTGCCTGTCCCCGTTCACCTGTTCCGGTATTTTTAGAGAGGAAGGCGCGGCAGGCTTTTTACTTTTTACTTCCCGTAGGGGCTGCTCAGCGGCCGGAACGGCGTGTCGGGATTGTAGCGGTTGATGGGATTCAGCGGTCTGTTCTAGCCCCGTTTTGCTCCCTGGCTAAACACCTCTTCGAGCACTTCGAGAATTTTTCTCTCAACCAGATCGGTCGTGATTTCAGAGAGCGCGTAACTGCCTCGCGATCCCGCAAAGTCGCTCTTGTGCTGGGACGGCGTGCTCGCTTGAATCGAAACGGTCGTGTGCCCCGTGTGGCAGAAGGACACCAATGCCGTGTTTTCGGGGACGTAGGCGGAACTGGGCACGCCCCCGATCGTGACGCGCAGGGTGATTTTGGCATCCCGCTTGCTGCGCTCGTCGCCGACTTCGGAGATTTCAACCGCATGGCCCTTGGCCTTCAGCTGGTTGCCGATATCCTCCAACGCCGGACGAATGATCTCCGTCCGGACGCGCTTGAACTCCAGGTAGAAGGCTTCCGCCTCGGTTTGCTGCCGGTCTCTGGCATCCCTGGATTTCGCCAGCTTCTGTTCAAAGTTCTGCATCAGGGCTTGCAGCTGTGAGCCGTTTTCTTCTTTCATGGGGCATCTCCTTCAGTCGTGCGCGGCGCTAGCGGTCCGGCGGGCGGTTCAACGGCCGGAACGGCGTGTCGGGATTGTAGCGGTTGATGGGATTCGTCGGATTGTCGGGATTGAACTGATTGATCGAATTGAACGGATTGTTGGGATTGTAGCGGTTGATCGGATTCGCCGGGTTGCCGGGGTCGAACTTATTGACCGGATTGAACGGGTTGTCGGGCGCGTAGGCCTGCGCCGGGTTCAACGGATTGTCCGGCCGGTACTGGTTGATCGGGTTGAAGATGTTGTAGTCCCGCTCGTACTTCTGGTCGAAACCGGACTCAGCCCACGCAGCGGATGCCGTCATCAGCGCCACACACACGACCAGTGTCCATCGCATGGCCGACCTACGGGTGTGTTGGTTGTTGGGCATGTTCCCTTGCGTTCATTATACTGCATCCCTTCCACCCCTGCACGGGACGGCCCGGGGATGGACGGCGGCGGGCGCGGAGCGTCAGGAAGACTCCATGGAGCCTGTCTTCCGGACGCCCCTCATCCCTCGATCAACGCAAGAACCCTAGCCTACCTTGATCTCGATGGATTTCGGTTTCGATTTCTGGGATTTCGGGAGATGCACCTGGAGCATCCCGTCTTTGTAGTCAGCAGACACCTTGCTCCCATCCGCATCCTCTGGCAGCGAGAAGCTGCGCACGAAGCTTCCGGAGGCGCGTTCGATCCGATGATATTTTTTCCCTTTTTCTTCCTTGTCGAATTTCCGTTCACCGGAAATCACCAGGACATCGTTCTCCACCGTGAGTCGCACGTCCTCTTTCTTCATTTCCGGCAACTCGGCCTTGATGAGATATTCCGTCTCATCCTCCGCAATGTCCACCAGCGGCGACCACTGGGCCACCGTCAGGGCTTCCTTTCCCCCGTCACCCGTCGCCTCCCGAATTCCAAACATCGTCGCCAACCGGCTTTCCAATTCATCCCGGTCGTTGAAAGGATTCCACCGAGTTTTGAAGGGGTCCCATCGTACCAGTGTGTTCATGGCTTCATCTCCTTGTCGATATAGCAGTTAACGTTCAGCACCCTCATGGTTCGTTTCACATCGATCTGCCGGCGCCGGCCAGTTGCCGTTCCGCCTGCAACCAGTCCTCCAAGGCCCGGCCATCCTGCCGTCCCCGTTGCTCATACAGTTCGTAGGCGCGTTGCGTAATGCAGTCTGGATGTGCCTCAGGACGCCGTGCGGGCTGCGCAGCGGGGCCTGTCTGCGCACGGCCAGGACCGGCCTGAGACGCGGCGGCCGGCGTGGCTCGCCTGACGGTGGTTTTCTTGCTCATCATACTCTCCTTATTGAAACCCTATGCTCTGTCGTCCGTCGACACCACGTAGAGTGAATATCGACGGACGAAGAGTTTGTGTGTCCTGCGAGTAAGACCTTAGGCCTTCTCCTTCACCGTGAGATCGTTCGTCACGGACTTCACACCGGGGACCTGCCAGACGATCCACGACGCCTGGGCGCTGGTCATGAGGTCCTGCACCTCGCCGCTCAGCGAGACCACGCCCGCATTCGTCTGCGCACGAATACCGGCTTTCTTCAGATCGGCGTTGTTCGCAATCTGCGCATTGACCCGCGTCGTAATCGCAGCGTCCTTGTCATCGGTCGCCTCGCGCTTGGCCGGGGGCACCACCTGCAAGTCGTTCTTCACACTCTTGACCCCGTCGATCCCCTTGGCAATCCCTTCCGCCGCCAGCTTCGCGTCGCTGGAATCAACCTTGCCGCGGATCGTCACCTGGCCCTGTGCGCTCTCGACCGTGATCTCGCTCCCCTTGATTCGCGCATCAGAAAACAGCGCAATCTGGGCCTTCGCCGTCAGATACGCGTCATTGATCGGCGTCTTCTCATCGGCCTTGCCCATCGCGTGCATCGAGCCCGCGATAAGAACTCCACCGATTACCAGAGCCGCGCAGAATGTCAGTACAGTACGTGTCGTCATGTGTGTGTCTCCTTAACCGAGTGAACCGAAATGTGAAACTGTGTCGTCAAACGTTGCTCGCGGATCGCGCCCCTTACGGAGTCTTTTCCACCGCGACTGCCGGCGCCGGCTTCTCATGCCACCGGTCCGCCCACTTCAGGAGTTCGTCCTTCTTCTCGCCGTACAGTTCCTGGACCTTGCCGATAAACTTGTCGTAATTCCCTTCGATCTGCAGCAGATCGGCATCGGTAAACTTGCCCCACTGCTGTTTCAGTTCGCCTTTGAACTGCGTCCATTTCCCCTTGAGTTGTTCAGCATTCATCGGATCTTCCTCCTCATGTTAAGTATCGAAACCCCGTCATCACGTTGGCGTCAGGTCATCACGCCGGAAACCGTCGGACAACCCGACTTCTCCCGTCACGCAACTTTCACCGTGCGCCCCGTGACCAGATGGATCGCGACCAGGATCACCCCGATCAGGAACAGGATCCAGGAAATCTGGACCGCCACCGCGGATACCCCGGCGAGATTCAGGGCGCCGGCAATCAAGCCGACCACCAGAAACACCAGTGCATAGTAGAGCATGGTTCACTCCTCTCTATGGAATGCGAGTATGAGTTGAACAGTCCCCTGGAGCAGGGCTGAAGTCCAGGCCGCTTCCATCAGCAGACCATGACACCAGACAGGCACGAGTCAGAGAAACCTGGCGCACAAGCGGCGGAGACTGGGGAATCGGTCACGCTGGGAAGGATCGGGAAGCGCGAGGATAGGACAGTCGGCGGAGCTTCACACCTGACGGACACACACTGGGCGCAATGGGTCTATAAGTCAATCACTATAAATTGGGGCCTGGATAGTTCAACGATTCAAGCACGTTGCAACGCGCAAGGGAATGGGGATGGCGGACTGTTGATCTCCTGTGCTCACGCAACGCGCGGCCTCAGAAGGCCCTCGTTGGACGCGCGCAGTGGGAGATCAATCAGCCGCCATCCTTGAAGAAAGAATGAGCAAGCTTGGAAGGATCATTTGAATCTGAGCGGAGGTCAACTAGCGTCAACCGGCTCCAGGCAGCGAGGACTGTCGTTTCGGGGGCTGTTGACCGCCTTGCTGACAGCGTAAGCCTCCATGTCTTGATCCGGATAAGGCTTCTGCAAGACCTGAAGAGCATCGGCCGGCCTGGTGGCAGGGTCCAGCCAGAGGCTGTAATCCTGGAGAGTCAGGATCACCGGCATCCGGTTATGGATGGGCTTCATCAGCTCATTGGCCTCCGTCGTGATAATGGTGCACGATTCGATCGGCTCCCCGTCCTTCGGCTCCCACCGGTCCCACAGCCCGGCGAAGGCAAAGGGGCGGCGATCCCGCAGGCGAATGTACATCGGCTGCTTCTGCCTGCCCTCCTGCTGCCATTCGTAAAATCCGCTGGCTGGAATCAAGCACCGTCGCGTACGAAATGCCGAGCGAAAGGCGGGCTTCTCCGCCACGGTCTCGGCCTTGGCGTTGATGGTCGAGTAGACAATCTTGGGATCCTTGGCCCAGGACGGAATCAGGCCCCAGCGCAGCCGGACCAGCTCGCGCTGCGCGCTGTCCGGCTTGAGTCGCACCACGGCGACATCCTGCGAGGGAGCGATGTTGTAGCGGGGCTTGAACAGGGATGGATCTAAAAACTCGGCATGAAACTGCCTGACAAGTTCTTCGAGCGTGGCTTGCAGCGTGTAGCGCCCGCACATGGCGGCAAACTAGGCCGACCGTGGGAAGGAGTCAAGAGATGCACGGAGGCGGCGCTACTGGAACTCGAGGCACAGTTTCATCCAATCCGATTCGCCGCTTTCCACCTTCTCGACCTTGAGCCCGAGGCGGTGCC
>Ga0155849_1074_pt1 | contig 11912 bp, 8 predicted proteins | sample RifCSPlowO2_01_FD_107503 | JGI IMG/M metagenome (GOLD analysis project Ga0155849, IMG submission 107503) | Nitrospirae bacterium RIFCSPLOWO2_01_FULL_62_17
CCACGTGGGCATAGTGCCGCTTCTCGGTCTCGTATTCCACGTGGCTGATGGCGATCGTCATGATCTTGGTCGCATCACGCCGGCCCTGGCTCTCGCTGGCCTTGGCCACCTGGTCGTAGCTGATGAAGGTCGCCAGGCCCTTGTCCGAGCAGATCTTCGTCAACGCCGAGGTCAACGTCGTCTTGCCGTGGTCCACGTGCCCGATCGTCCCGATGTTCACATGCGGCTTGCGCCGCTCATACTTGCCCTTCGCCATATCGCTCTCCCTGGGTTAAGTCTCGCTCAACTCGTTTGATCAAAATCTAAATCAAGGCGTTTACCCGCCGGCATCAATTACAAAAAGACCTTAACTGAGCCAGCAGCACTTGCAAGCGCGGTCTGGAGCCCACGACGCGGATCGAACGCGTGACCTCGTCCTTACCAAGGACGTGCTCTGCCAACTGAGCTACGTGGGCCACCGCCTCGTAAACCGTCATGCGTGAAAAGCGAAACGCTGCTTCACCATCTGCCGCTTCCCGCACGTTTCACGCCTCACGTCTTCCAAGATGGAGCGGGCGATGGGATTTGAACCCACGACAGCCAGCTTGGAAGGCTGGAACTCTACCACTGAGCTACGCCCGCCCGGTTTTCTTCTTCACCAAAACCAAGCTGCGGTTTCATCCGGCCCGCACATTCCTACGCACGCCGGCCCGCGCACACATCCCTAAATTCACTTGCGGCCGACTACTTCCCTGCGACGCCCGATCGAAAGGCAGGCCCGGCACGCTCGGTATGGTGGGCAGGCAAGGATTCGAACCTTGGAAGACATAAGCCAGCAGATTTACAGTCTGCCCCCGTTGGCCACTTGGGTACCTGCCCGCCGACACCAGCACCCGATACGCACAAATATTCTCGAAAGAAAACAAACCACCCCGAATACAGCAAACCGGTCTTCTGGCACCCAGAAACCGGGTGGCTGACTCAGGGCGGCGATAGATTTATTTTTCGAAACGCTGAATTATATGGGGCAAGTCGAAACTTGTCAAGCGGATAATTGCCGAGGAGGACTCCGCAACGCGCGGAGCAGACGGTTCCTCATACCGTTCTCACGTTCCGGCCCTTCCTTGACTTCAGGAGGACGTTTTCGCTAAGGTGCCGCGCAGTTCACGGGCTGGATTCGCGGCGTTACGGACAGGCGAGAATACTATGAGAAAATCTCCTTGGATGCTCCTGCTCTTTGTCCTGATTGGCGGACTCCTGGGAGGTATTCTCGGAGAGATACTTCGCGTGATGGCTTCGCAGGAAGGAACGATTCATCGAATTTTCACGACGGCGCTGACCCCTGGCATCGACCCTCCTTTCGTCGTCGATCTCATTCTGCTGAAAGTCACCGTCGGCTTCACGCTCAAAATGAACCTCCTGACGTTTCTGGGGATGTTTCTGGGCGTCTACCTCTATAAGCAAGTCTGAGCGCGTCACCCGACTTCCCTGAGATCCAAATCCCTTTTCTTCAAGGCACGGATGCGGTCTCGCAACCCGGCTGCCCGCTCGAACTCAAGGTTCTTGGCCGCTGCTTTCATCTCAACCTCAAGTCGTTGAATCGCCTGCGCAACACTCCCTGACCGTGCATACTCCTCAACAGGTTCGGCCGCCAGCGGGACGTCCAGGTAGTCTGCCTGGGCCATTTTGTATTCGAGCTCTGGAATCTGCTTTCTGACGCTTTCCGGCGTAATGCCGTGCGTCCGGTTGTACTCCTCTTGAATGCGGCGCCGGCGCGCCGTTTCATCCATCGCCTGGCGCATGGAGTGCGTCACCGTGTCGCCATAGAGGATCACCCGGCCGGCGACGTTCCTTGCAGCGCGGCCCGCCGTCTGGATCAGAGACCGATGCGAACGCAGATAGCCCTCTTTATCCGCATCCAGAATGGCGACGAGACTGACCTCGGGCAGATCCAGCCCCTCCCGCAGGAGATTGATTCCCACCAGCACATCGAACACGCCCCTCCGGAGATCGCAAATGATCTCGGCCCGCTCCAACGTTTTAATATCCGAGTGGAGATAGCGTACTTTCACGCCAAGATCGTGATAGTACTCGGTCAAGTCCTCCGCCATGCGCTTGGTGAGCGTCGTCACAAGCATGCGGTTGCCCCGCCCCGCCTCCGCGCGCACTTCGCCCAGCAGATCATCCACCTGCCCCTTCGCGGGCCGCACCTCGATCATCGGATCCATCAAGCCGGTCGGCCGGATGATCTGCTCCACCACCTCGCCATGCCCCTGCTCCAATTCGTAGGGCCCCGGCGTCGCCGACACATAGACCACCTGATTAAGGCACTGCTCAAACTCCTTGAACTTCAGCGGACGATTATCCACCGCCGACGGCAAGCGGAACCCATAGTCCACCAGCGTTTTCTTGCGGGAATAATCGCCTTCGTACATGCCGCCGACTTGCGGAATGGTCGCGTGCGACTCATCCACGATCAGCAGAAAATCCTTCGGGAAATAATCGATCAGCGTCGGCGGCGGCTCACCCGGGGCGCGGCCGCTGAGATGACGGGAATAGTTTTCGATGCCGTGGCAATAGCCCAGCGTCCGGATCATTTCCAGATCGAATCGCGTCCGCTGCTCGATCCGCTGCATCTCCACCAGTTGATTGGTCCGTTTGAAGGAGGCAATCCGCTCGTCCAATTCCTGTTCAATCCCATTGAGTGCCCGCTCGTAACGATTCGGCGCGATTAAATAGTGCGTATTGGGATAGATCGGCACCTTGGGCAACCGCTGGAGTGATTTGCCCGTCAGCGGGTCGATCTCGTGAATGGCATCGACCGTATCGCCGAAGAGTTCGATCCGCACCGAACTGGCTTCGGACGAGGCAGGAAAGATTTCGATCACGTCCCCGCGGGCCCGGAACGTCCCGCGGTGAAAATCCACGTCGTTGCGCTCATATTGGATTTCCACCAGCTTCTCCAGAATCTGCTCGCGCCGGATGTCCTTGCCCTCTTCCAGATAGAGCAGCATGTCGTGATAGATCTCCGGCGAACCCAGGCCGTAAATGCAGGACACGGACGAGACGATGATGACGTCGTTCCGCTCCAGCAGCGAGCGCGTGGCCGAGTGCCGCATCTGGTCGATGGCGTCGTTGATGGACGAATCTTTGGCGATATAGGTGTCGGTCGAAGGAATGTAGGCTTCCGGCTGGTAATAATCGTAATAGCTGATGAAATACTCGACCGCGTTATGAGGGAAAAACTGCCGGAATTCCTGGTAGAGCTGGCCGGCAAGCGTCTTGTTGTGCACCAACACCAGCGTGGGCTTCTGCACCCGCTCGATCAGGTTGGCCATCGTGAAAGTCTTGCCGGAACCGGTCACACCGAGCAGGACCTGGTGTTTTTTCCCTGCGTGAATGCCTGCCGTGAGCTTCTCGATGGCCTGGCCCTGGTCCCCGCAGGGCTTGAACGGCGCTTCGAGTTTGAAGGAACGCAGGTCGGTCATAACGGCCATCTTAACATAGGAGATTCTTGACAGTCCCAGACGTGCAGCCTATAAGCGGGACATGCTTCCGATCAGCCGCGCGCGCCTCATTCTGTGCATTGCCGTGTGGGTCGCGTGCTCCACTTTCTCCTCTTCGCAAGCCCGCACGCTGGTCCTGGATGGCGTTCTCACGTCGTCGTTCCACGTCAAAGATACCGCAGTGATCGGCGCTCCATCCGACCAGGGCGGCATCGAAGATTTCACCTATCACCTGGTCCCACCGCCGTCAGCCACAAGCAAAACCTCCAAGCAGACGATTTCCAACTACCGGCACACCACCACGCCGCCGCCAACCTCGACGAAGGAACGGACGGATACCTACGGCAATAAAATCCTGGAATTGAACTGGAAAGCGCCAAGGGGAGAAATCAAGATCGTGAGCGAGTACGACGTCAAGGCTTCCGTCGAGTTCGTGCCGGTGGCATCCACGGCTTCCTACCCTCTACAGCCCGGCGCGCTGCCTGCCGACGTCGCGCGCTATCTGAAACCGTCTGAACAGGTGCAATCCGAGGACCCAAGCATCACGACTCTCTCTGCTGAACTCGTCAAAAGCGCCAAAACCGAGGGTGAGGCCGTCACCCGCATCATGCATTGGATCGTGGACCACCTGCACTACACCCTGGAGCCGGCCGGCTACGATGCCCTCACGACAAAACGCGAAGGCAAAGGCAACTGCCAGAACTATTCGCATCTGACCATGGCGCTGTTGCGCGCAGCCGGCATCCCGGCCCGTCTCGTACGGGGCCGCACGCTCGGCAAGAGCTGGGAAGTGGACGAGGACAACGGCAAGCGGCGCTGGACCGCCAAATGGGGCGAGGGCCGGCACGCGTGGCTGGAAGTCTATTACCCCGACCAGGGCTGGCTGATGTACGACAGCCAGGCCTATCACCAGTTTGTCTCGACGCGATTTATCCGGATCGAAGTCGGACCGGATAACAAGGCCGTGCACACGGATGGCCTGATCCTGTGGGCGACGCGGGGATCGGCCCGGCCGAAAATTCTCGACGTGCACGTCGAAACCGACTTCACGCAGGACAAGGACGTGGTGAAGGCCCAGAAATCAGAAAGCACGCCGAAGAACCTGATCTACGCGGCCGCGCTGGTCGCGGTTCCAACGGCCGCCCCCACTGTGGTTCCTGTGCCCCCACCGCCGCCTGTGATTGCCAAGCCGATGCCCTCTCCCGCCGTACCGATTCCACCCGCGCCACCTGTTGCTGCACCAACTCCTCCGCCACTGGTTGCATCTCCGTCGCCGCCGCCTCCGGCTCCCAAACCGACGGCGCCGGCCCAACCGCTCAAACCGGAATCGTTTACGTTCCCAGTGGCCTTCGGCAATCTGGAATTCCCACGCGAGATTCGGCTGTTCGAGCCGGTGAAGACATCCGGCAAGGGCCAATATTCGCTGGAGCAGAACTATATGGTGGAAACGGCCGAATACGTGACGGGCGACACGCTGTACGCACAGGCATTCGAGATAGATCAACCGATGCTGCTCACGGATTTATCGCTGGCGTTACATCGATTCGGAGGCGAGGGCGGACAACTTTGGATTGAATTGTACGAAGACAACGACGGCCCCGGCAAGCTCCTCACCAAGAGCCGTCCGGTTCTGTCTGCGGCGATCCGTACGCCGGCCAACCGTTACGAGTGGGTGCCGTTTTCGTTCGAGGGCAGCAAGACGATCGTGAAGGAAAACCGCCGGTACTGGATCATCCTCAAATTCACCGGCGATCCCATCATCAACTGGTTCTACACCTACGGCAAGGTCGTCAGCCCGGAAGACGGGACGCGAGCGACCCTGGCCAAAAAAGTCGTCTGGAACCAGATTCTGAACAACGAATTCAACTTCCGCCTGCGCGGGCTGATCCGCGAATAGCCCTCGCTACCGGCCGCCAGTTGCCAGCATGCCCAGCTTGCGGACGTGCTCCGTATCGCCCAACACGACCAGGGTGGAGCCGGGCTGCAACACGGTTTCCGACGGAGGCCCGTAGACAAACGCCGTGGCCCCAGGCTCCTGCAACGCCATGACCAGCACGTCGGAATCGGCCAAGGCATGATCGGCCAGCCGGCTGCCCGCCAGCGCGCTGCCCGCTTCGATCCGCACTTCCTCCACCCGTATCCCCTTCTCCTTGTCCCGCAACATCAAATCGAGAAAGTTCACCACGGTCGGCCGGACCATTTCGCTCACCAGCCGCATGCCGCCGATAAATTGCGGCGAGACGACGGAATCGGCGCCGGCGTTCTTGATCCGCTGGGAGAGCTTGATGTCGTGACATTTGGCCACGATCCGGATCTTCGAATTGTGCATCCGGCAGGTCATGGCCAGCACCAGATTGTCGCGATCGCCTTGCAGCGCACACACGACGCCGGCCGCCGCCGTGATGCCCGCACCGGCCAGCACCTCTTCATCCGTCGCATCCCCGACGACGTAGGGAAACAGGTGCCCCGCCGACATCCGCTTGAGCTGCTCCGCATCTTCATCCACCACCACGAAAGGCCGCTGGGTGGCCAGCATTTCCTCGATCACATAACGGCCCACGTCCCCCGTGCCACATACCACGAAGTGGTCCCGCATCGCCGCAATCCGTTTATCCATTTTCCGCCTCTCCAGAATGCCCAGTAATTTCCCTTCCACCACGAAAGCCGTCAGCTGGCTGATTCCGTAGCCCATCGTGCCTAACCCAAGCACGATGACCAGCATCGTATAGATTTTATCCGTCGGCGTGACGATGGGGATCGCTTCGCCATACCCGACCGTGAAGGTCGAGATCACCGTCATATACAGGCATTGCAGGAAATCGATCGTCGAGCCGTCCGGGTTCGTGCGGCCTTTATTGATCAGCCAGTATCCCACGGCCAGGGCAACGTTCACCCCCGCCAGCAGCAGAAACGCCACCGCCAACCGCCGATAGCGTGCCATCAGATTTTTTTCTGAGGAGATTGAGGAGATGGGGGAGTGCGGAGCCGGACGATATCCTGCACGCGGCGATCGCGCGCCTCACGAAGAAGCTTGCGGCGTTTCCAGCGATCCCACGTCCACCAGCGCAGTTTCTGCGCGAAGGTCACCGGTGGTGGTGGAACGTTGCCGGCCGTCTGATGCTGGAAATCATAGCCTTCCGCCCTGTCGCGGTCGGCCACAAATCGCCCGTATTGATGATCGTAGAGACCCTTGTTCGGATCAGCCATGTGGTACCCTGTATTGGCCGCGCATCCTACCCCGGGAACGGGCGGGATGCAACGTTCCGACGCTCCTTGACTTCAGGATTTCCGAGCCTATCTGAAGGACATGCAGCCGAACCAGACTTCTCGTATCCTGACCCACGACGAACGCAAGGCGTCGGACGCGGCCTTCGCGGGGCGCCCGTTCGATCCTTCATGGTCTGAAGCCGCCCGCACGGTCTACGAGGGCATCCTCGCCGCGCGAGGACTTCCAGCGCCGACTCCGCCGCCGGTAGCACCGGAACACCCGGAGACTGCTGTGAGCGAGCCGTCGACCGGTGAATCGCCGATTAACCCCGTGTCCTCTTCGGAACAGACTCAACCGACACCGGAGCTTCCGGCAACTATGCCGCCATCGCAGACTCTATCCAGGGAGGAAGCGATTCAGGCCGGGGCCTTGATCGACGTGACACCAATCGCACACCGGATGGGACTTCGGCTCCCGGTCACTTTCTCACGGCCTCTCTGGGAAATCGGCATTACCGCCGCCAGGAACGTGCCGGAGGAGGAATTTGAAGACCGCGTGCGCGACGTTCTCATGGCCTTTCGGCTCAAGCTGGCAGCCTCGCGCGTGGCGAGCCCCCTGGTCGAGTTCCCGGCGCTGCTGGCGTTTCCGCCCAATCCAATTCCGCAGGCCTGTGTCCTGTTCGCCGTCGCCCATCAGGAAGCGGACGCGCAGATGGCCCTCACCTTCCTGCTGCCGGGCGAAGTCTCGACCACGAGCATCCCGTTCAGCGCCGGCGAATAACCTGCTGCTCACGCGCGCAGTAACTTCCTGACCAGTTCCCGTTCCCCGGCTTCGTTCTTCACGTCGCCGTCCAGGCGGGCGTCCAGCAGGCGGTCGAGAATCTTTTTGAATTGCGGCCCGGGCTTGAGGCCCAACGCCTTCAGATCGGCACCGGTCAGCGACGGCTTGATGCGTTGATAGGTGGTGAGATAGGCCGAGACCAGGCGTTTGACCGCATCGGATTTGGCCTTGGCCATCAGCAAGAGCAGCGTTTCATCCGCCAGCCCGGTCAATAAGCGGTACACGTCGCTCGGCTTTGGCTGAGGCCGTCTGGCCAGCCGGCGCAGAATCGCGTTGGCCGCCGCGTGGCCCGCTTTGATCCGTTCGGCATCCCGCGCCGGCATCCCCAGGCGCTTCACCGTCTCGCCGACGGCCCGTGGCGGCAGCACTTCCATCAGCGCCATCACATACACCAGCCAGGCGTCCAGCTTCCGGTCCAGATAGAGCAAGCGGTACCATCGCGCCCCATCCTCCACCGCCTTCAACAACCCCTCCAGCCTCGAAGACCATTTCAAATCCGGATGGATGAAGCGAAGCAGGTCCAGTTCGGCCATGCGCGCGACGGCGCGGCGCGGTTCGGACTCGGAGAACAGCAGCGTCAGCTCATTCAGCAGCCGCTGGCCGGACAGACGGTGAAACAGATCCATCTTCACCGCGCCCTTGATCAGCGCGAGCGTTTCCTTGCCCAACCGAAAGCCGAACCGCTGTTCGAAGCGGATCGCCCGGAAGACGCGGGTCGGGTCTTCCACGAAACTCAGGCTGTGCAGCACGCGGATGGCTTTATCTTTAAGATCGCGCTGCCCGCCGTAAAAATCAGCCAGCTCGCCGAAGCGCCGGGCATTCAGGCTGACGGCCAGCGTGTTGATCGTAAAATCCCGGCGATAGAGGTCCTTCTTGATTGAACTGTGCTCCACCGTGGGCAACGCCGTCGGATATTCGTAGTACTCGGTGCGTGCCGTCGCCACGTCGAGCTTGACGCCGTCCGGCATGATGACGATGGCCGTGCCGAACCGCTCGTGCGCCTTCACGCGCCCGCCCGCCTGCCTGGCCAGTTCGCGGGCGAAGGCAATGCCGTCCCCCTCGATCACCAGATCCAGGTCCAGATTGCCGATGCCCAGCAGCAGGTCCCGGACGATGCCGCCCACCACGTAGGCCTGGACGTTCAGGTGATCCGCCAGCCGGCCGACCGTCTCGAGCAGAACAAAGGCCCGCGCCGGGAGGCGTTCCATCATCAGGCTCTTCACGTTTCTTCGGTGCTGCATCGGTTGCGGCTCCGTCCCCTTCGCCCGCGCCCGCGCCGAGGCCAGCACGTCGTCGTGCAATGCGCGGAGCAAATCGGTCCGCGTAATGACGCCGATGACTTTGACGCCGCTCACGATCGGCACGAATCGCTGATTCCGCTCGATCATATGGGCTTCGATGTCACGGAACGGCGTCTCCGGCCCTGCCTGATACTGCTCGGTCAGCAGAAAGTCCCGCACCGGGGATTCCGCCAGCTTGTGAAACAACGCCTTTTGCACGATCTCGCGGGTGATCAGGCCTTGATAGCGCTCCCTTCCGTCCAGCACCGGCAGCACATTGACCCCGTAGGTCGTCATCGCCCGCTCGGTCTGGGCGATGGTCGCCTCCGCCCCGATGGATTTGACCGGCTTCGTCATGACATCCCGCGCCAGCAGGGTCGGCCGGTGCTCCTCTGTGAGGAGCTGTCGAAGCTGTTCCGCAACTTCAACCAGCGTCCGGCCCTTGATGCTGGCAGCGGCTGCTTCCGCATGGCCACCGCCGCCGAACGCCTGGGCGATCCGGCCCACGTCGATGTCGGGCCTCCGGCTGCGGCCAATGACCTCGATCTTGCCGTCCATTGCCACCGCCACCACGACGGCGTCCACAGCCTCCATCTCGGCCAGCTTCTGGACAAGTTCGGCCAGGTCGCCGCGATAGCGTTCATAGGCGCTGGTGGCCAGCAGCACCTTGCGGCCGTCCAGATAATAGGTTTCGCCGGCCTTCAGCAGATCGTTGAGCAGCGCGACCTGCTCCGGGTCGAGATGGCGACGCAGCGTATCGGACACCACGTTCAAATCCGCGCCGGCGCGCAGCAGGGCGGCGGCGGCATCGAGATCGCGCGGGGTCGTGGATGCGTAGGACAGGGAGCCGGTTTCCTCGTACAGCCCGATGGCCAGCACCGTTGCCTCGAACGGCGTAAGCGTGAGCTTCCGGGCGCGCACCTGCTCAATGAGGATCGTCGCCGTCGCTCCGACCGACTCTATCGTGCGCACAGCGGCGCGAAGCGGCAGCGCCTCCCCCTGCGTGCCGGAATCGGGGTGGTGATCGTACACCTCTACGGCTACATCCGGTCTGGCACAAAGATCCTTGAGCGGCCCGAGGCGCTCCGGCTCATGCGTATCCACCAGGATCAGCCGGGTGACCTGGTTCAGATCAAGCTCTTTCAGCCTGGCAATACCGAGATCGTGCACGGACAGAAAGCTGCGCACGGATTCCTGAGCCCCTCCGGGAAACACCAGCGTCGCTCCCGGGTAGAGCCTGCGCGCGGCCACCATGGAGGCCAGGCCGTCGAAATCGGCGTTCATATGCGTCGTGATCAGGTCCATGCCGGCATTCTAGCAGGGTGGCGGCCATCCGTTAAGCTCCTCGCCCGCTTGCAGTCGGAACCGGAAGGTGCAATAGTAAAAAATAATCTTCCTGTCGCGAGGCCGGATGAGCGCCGAACCCCTTTACCGACCGACACGCATACCGACAGTGTGGATCGCTCTGGCGATCGCGGCGGCAGTCCTGGCCGTTGACGTCTTCACGCCGCAGGAGATGCCGCCGCAGTATCTATACGTCCTGTGCATCCTGCTGACCATCTGGTCGCCACGCTCACAGACACTCTGGTGGATGGCGACGCTGTGCACACTTCTGACCGTGCTGGGCGCGTACCTGTCTCCGCCCGCATACGATTTCTACATCATTCTGTTCAATCGCTCGATCGCGATCATCCTGCTCCTGGCAACCGCCCTGCTGGCTCAGGCCTACCGTCGCGCGCACGAACAGTTGCGCCTCTTGAACCAGGAACTCGAAGCGCGGGTCGAAGATCGGACACAGGACCTCTCGCGGGCCTTTGCCGAACGCGAACAACTCAACCGCGATCTCCATGATGATGTCCTGCAGTCGCTGTACGCCGTCGGCCTGCGGCTGGAGGCCGGCCAGTCGGTTCCGCAGGCCGAACCGGCCGGGATGACCGCTCTGGCCGCCCAGGCTCTGAATCAACTCAAGCTCACCATGAAACAGATTCGCACCTACATTGCAGGTCCCCAGCCGGTCCCCGAGAAGCACCCGCCGTTCGACACGGCCTTCCCCGCGCTGATCCAAAGCATGACGATCGGCACGGGTCCGAAATTCCGGGTGGACATGGATCCCCAGCTGACGGCAGGTCTGTCGCATGAGCAGGCGGATTCTATTTTATTGATCGTCCGCGAGGCGCTGAGCAATTGTCTCCGGCATGCCCAGGCCCGCGAAGGCGTGGTCACCGCCCAGCGCCGGAACGGCGTCCTCCGCGTCGAAATCCGCGATGACGGCGTCGGATTCGATCCGGTTGCCCCTAGGCAGGGCCTGCACGGACTGGCCAACATGGGTGCCCGTGCCAAGGCCATCGGAGCGGATTTCACGATCACCTCGCAGCCTGGCCAGGGAGTTCGGATCGAACTGACCCTTCCCATCCCGCAAAGGAGTTCCGGCTCATGACAACAGGCAAATCGATTGGAGTCTTGCTGGTGGACGACCATGCGGTCGTCCGCGAAGGGCTCAAGATGGTGCTGGCCCGCGATCCTCAGATCAAGGTGGTCGGGGAGGCGGGAACCGCAGACGCGGCGGTCGCGGAAGCGAAACGGTTGAAGCCGGACGTCATCCTGATGGATATCCGGCTCCCGGGCACAGATGGCGTCCAGGCCTGCAGCGACATCCTGGAGCAATGGCCGCAGATGCGCGTGCTGTTCCTGACGTCCTTCGCGGACGACGACACGGTCCTGGCGGCCGTGCTGGCCGGGGCGCACGGCTATCTGATCAAGGAAATCGGCGTGGAGACGCTCGTCGATTCAATCAAGCGGGTGGCTGCCGGCGAATCCATCCTGGACCCGGCTGCGACGAAGCGAGTGCTGAGCTGGGTGAAAACCCAGAGCGCCATGCCTTCGGACCCCGGCCGCGAACCACTGTCGCCACAGGAGCAGCGGGTCGTGGCACTGGTCGCCGAAGGCAAAACCAACAAGGAAATAGCCGGCGACATGGGCCTCAGCCCCAAAACGGTCAAAAATTACCTCTCCAACATCTACCAGAAGCTCCAAATTACCCGCCGCGCCCAGGCCGCCGCCATCTTTGCCAAGCAATCGACATCCGCCAAGCCGCCGAAA
>Ga0155849_1031_pt5 | contig 11853 bp, 14 predicted proteins | sample RifCSPlowO2_01_FD_107503 | JGI IMG/M metagenome (GOLD analysis project Ga0155849, IMG submission 107503) | Nitrospirae bacterium RIFCSPLOWO2_01_FULL_62_17
CTGGTGCTGATCGGCGACACGGCCATCGAGCCGCTGGTCGCGTTTCTGCACGATCCGAAAGCGTCGGAAGTGGAATCGGAAGGGGAGCGGGTGGTGTCTTTCGCCACGGCGCGCCTCACCGTCGTCGACGCGCTCAAGCAGATCACGATGGACACGCTGAAGAAACTGGGCTGGGAGCCTCCGTCCGGCGACCATGAGTGGGACGTCGATTCCAGCCGGGCCGACAATCTCCGGACCCATCAGCCGCTCGGAGAGACCGGGCGGTTCGGCGTATCCGGCGATATTCCGAAGGGCAAAGTCTAGCCGCCGACTCCTGCCGGTTCACCTCCCCGTTTGCCCTTGAAAAAAGCCTGTGTTACCGTTTGAATCCGTTGAAACACCAACAGCCATGCGAGGATCAGCCCTGTGGCCGACAGTGTGCTGGAACAGATCGCCGCGCTGAGAGATGAAGACTGGGCGGTCCGCGAGGACGCGGCAGTCGCGCTCGGCGGCCTCCGCGACAAGCGGGCGGTGGAACCCCTAATTGCCGTGTTGCGGGACTCGGACCGCGCGGTGCGGGAGGCGGCCGTGGCGGCGCTGACGGCCATCGGGGAGCCGGCAGTCGAGCCGCTCGGGGCCTGTCTGCGCGATCAGAATTTAACCGTCCAGGAGTCCGCCGCTGCGATTCTGGCCTCCATCGGAGATGCCCGCGTCGCGGATCAGCTGATTGCCGCCCTGACGAGCGCCGATTGGGTCGTCCGCATGCACGCGGCCAAGGCGCTGGGCCGCATCGGCGATGCGAAGGCGATCCCGGCGCTCATGCCGCTGCTTCAAGACAAGGTCAAGGCCGTTCGAGAGGAGATCAGCGGCGCGCTCGCCCGGCTGGGTCCGGCGGCGATCCCCGTGCTGGTCGAGGCGCTGACGCATCAGGAATGGCTGGTGCGACTGCATGCGGTCGAATCGATGGGCAAGACAAAATCGCCCGATGCCGTGGACCCGCTGCTGCGGCTTCTGTTCAACGATCGGGATTCGTCGTTACGGGAGGATGCCGTGCGGGCGCTGGGCGAAATCGGCGATGCGCGGGCCGTGGAGTTTCTGCTGACCGCGATAAAAGAGCCGGGTCTGCGCCCGCTGGTGGCGGAGGCGCTGGGAAAAATCGGCGACCGCCGTGCTGTGCCGGCCCTGGTGGCCGTGGTGCAAGGCACGGACCGGCCCGAACAGAGCCGGACGATCGCCGGCTGCGGCGATCAATGGACCGAGGAAATGGCCGCGCAGGCTGCGGCCGCCCGATCGTTGGGGCAGATCGGGGACGTCTCCACGATACCGACCCTGGTTGCCGCGCTGAAAAATACGGTGACGCGCGCCGAGGCGGCGGCGGCATTGGTGGCGCTCGGACAGCCGGCAATCCCGCACCTGGTGGCCGTGCTCAAGAACGAGCAGGACGGCAATATTCTCTTTCACGTGAAGGAAGCCCTGGCCCAACTGGGCTGGCGGCAGGGACGGGTTTGAAGAGAGGTCAAGGTTGAGGTTAAGGTTGAGACCGGAGAAGCTATGCGGCGAGGACGCTGAGAATCGAGTCCGTACATCAACCTCAGCCTGAACCTCAACCTTCCTGATTATGGCCAAAGAGTCGATAGAAACGCTGATTACGGAGCTGGTCCATGAGGAGGACTGGCGGCGCATGCGCGCGATGGCGGCCTGCGTGCAAGGCGGCACCAAGGCCGTGCAGGCCCTGATCCACGCTCTGGAGACAGGCGGGGCCGGACTCAAGACGGAAATCGCCGGCATGCTGGCGCGGCTGAAGGATCCGACCGGCGGGGTGCCGCTGGTCCGTCTGCTGCGCGATCCGGACGAGACGGTCCGCAAGGCGGCCGCGCTGGCACTCGATCAGATGGCCGGCGTGCTGGATGCTGAGGCGGCCGAAGCGCTGGTGCATGAACTGGCGATCCTGGAGGATGAAGCCCAGCGTCAGGTCGTCATCAGGCTGGTCGGCGCGATGCCGAACGCCGTCGGCCCGGTCTGCGCCATGCTGAAACACCTAGAGGAGACGGTCAGGGTGACGGCGGTGGAGATGCTCGAGCATCTGCTGGAGCCGAAGTCCTCCGATGCGCTGGTGGACGCGATGATGGATCCGGCCTTGCGCGACGCGGCCACCCGTACGTTGAAGAAGTTGAGCGCCATTCGCGACCGGATCGATCAGATGTTCAACGCGCTGCGCGAGATCGAAGGTTCGTCCGAGCGGGAGGAGGCGCGGATGGCCACGGTGATCGGGCTGCTGCCGATCGGCCGCCCCAGCGTGGACATTCTGATCGAGTATCTCGAGGATGACGACTGGCTGGTGCGCGAAGCGTCGGCGGATCTACTGGGAAAAATCGCCGATGTGCGGTCGGTCGAGCCGCTGATGGAGCGGCTGCGGAAGGACAAGGACACCGGCGTCAAGGAACTGGCCTTGAAGGCCCTGGGCCTGATCGGGGACGCGCGGCCGCTGGAGCTCTATATCGAGGCGATTCCCATCAGGCCGCTCCGCGTCTTTGCGATGGAGGCCCTGGCCAAGATCAAGGACGTGGAAACGCTCCGCTCGTATCAGGAGCTGTTCGAGCGATTAAAGACTGACCGGGACGGGCTGGTCTCGTATAATGCCGGGATGATCGTGGACAAACTGACCGCGCTCACGATGCAGGCGGAAGTTCAGGCGGGGCAATCGGAACAGGCGGGAAAGGCGGAGGATATGCACCATGAGTGACGCGGAACAGCAGGAACGGATTGCGCAGCTGCTCTCGGCCCTGCGGGACGAGAACGAGGCGCTGCGCCATCACGCGAGGATTGAACTTGGTCAGATGGGTATGGAGGCACTGCCAGAGTCATGATGGCCATGCGGAGAATAATTCAAAGGATTGAGGTTTTGTATGAGTGATGCGGAACGGATCGAGCAATTGCTCTCGGCACTACGAGATGAGAACGAAGCGCTGCGCAACCACGCGGTGGCCAGCCTCGGGCAGATGGGCATCGAGGCGCTGCCGCAACTGATCGGCATGCTGGAAGATGAGGATGCCGTGATCCGCGAGGCGACGACCAGCGCGATCGTGCGCATCGGGCCCGAGGCGGTGGAGCCGCTCATCGAGGCCCTGCAGGAGGATGTCTGGTCGGTGCGGGAGCAGGCGGCGTCGGCCTTGGGAAAGCTCAAGGATCCGCGCGGCGTCGAACCGCTCGTGAAGGCGCTGAAAGACCGGGATGGCGCGGTCCGGACGGCGGCGGTGTGGGCGCTGGAACGGGTCGGCGATTCGCGGGCCGTGCCCGGCCTGGTGGAGGCGCTGGGCGACAGCCTGGTGCGCGAGGACGTCGCCCGCGTGCTGAAAAAGATCGGCGACGCGCGCGCGGTCGAGGCGCTGATCGATGGGCTGAGCGGGAACAACTGGATGGTGCGCCGCCATGCGGCCGAGGCGCTGGGAAAGATCGGCGACCCGCGCGGCCTCGACTCGCTGATCGGGGCGCTGCAGGACGAGGATTGGCTGGTCCGCCGCAATGCCGCCGAGTCGCTGGCCCGTCTCGGCGACAAGCGGGCGGTGGATCCGCTGCTGCCGCTCCTGGAGGACGAGAACGAAATGGTGCAGGAAACAGTGGAAGGGGCGCTGTCGAGTTTAGGGTGGAAACCGAGCGAGCAAACATAATACAGTACACCGTCATCTTCACGTTCATAAGGAATCTTTCATGGCGAACGAAACTCCGGAACAACCAGCCAAGCTGATCCAGATCGGCCCCAAGGGTGGAGCCAAACAGGACGGATTCAATCTCGTCACCGAGCGGGTGGTCTCCGTCAATCCCGCTGCCAAGCAGCTCGAAGTGGAGCTGCTGGCCTACGACGGCAAGACCGTCGTGCTGGACGTGGCCGAGGAGGTGCTGGCCGATCTGCTGACGATCAAGCCCGGCGACGGGGCGACGATCCGTGTCGTCGAGGAGGGCGGCAAGCGCGTCGCCAAGAGTTTCAAGATCCGGGCCAAGGATCCGAACGCCGCCCGGGCCGACGCGATGCTGGTGGATCTCCAGGACACGCACTGGCTGAACCGCAAATATGCCGCCGAGACGCTGGGAGAGTTGAAGGATGCGCGGGCGGTCGGCCCGCTGGTGGAGGCGCTGACCGACGAAGTGGGCGATGTGCGGCAGCGGGCCTACGATTCGCTGATCAAGCTGGGCGGCGTATCGGTCCCGTCACTGGTGGCGCTGCTCGTATCCGAGGAGGACGAACTCCGTCAATCCGCCACGGAAATCATCCGCAAGATCGGCAAGCCGGCCGTGGAGCCTCTGGCCGTCGCGCTGGAGGAGGCGGATGACCGCTTGAAGACGAGGATCATGAAGGTGCTCGACCGGATGGGGTACAAGCCGAAACCGAAAGAAACGGACACCGTCAAGCAGATCGGACAGCAGTCTTGAGAAAGGGTGATTTCGTGATCTGGTGATTTAGTGAAGTGGTGATCGAAAAGAGTCGTTCCGAATTCCGGCAATCACCAAATCGCCAAATCACCAAACCGTACTTTATTTCGGCGTCCGTTCCGGACGCCCCACCGAGACATACCGGAATCCCATTCCCGCCACACGTTCCGGCTCGTAGACATTGCGCAAATCGATGAGGACCGGCTGGCGCATCAACGTCTTGAGGCGGTCGAATTCCAGGTTCCTGAACTGGTTCCATTCCGTCAGGATCACGAGCGCATCGCTGCCCTTGGCCGCCTCATAGGGATCGCCGCAGGGCATCATCTTCGGCAGCAGCTTTGAACCTTCTTCGAGCGCCGCGGGATCGTAGGCGCGGACGGCGCAGCCCGCGTTCAAGAGTCCCTCGATGATCGTCAGCGCCGGGGCCTCGCGCAGATCGTTGGTATTCGGTTTGAACGAGAGGCCGAGCACCCCGACCGTTTTGCCCTTCAGGCTGCCGAGCGCCCGTTCGATCTTTCCGACCATGGCCAGTTTCTGCCGCTCGTTGACCGCCGCCGCCGCCTTGGCGATCTGCATCTCTGAGCCGGCCCGGTCGCCGGTCTGAATCAGCGCGGCCACGTCCTTCGGGAAGCAGGAGCCGCCGAAGCCGGGGCCGGCATGGAGGAACTTCGAGCCGATCCGGTGGTCCAGTCCCATCCCTTTGGAGACGATCTGGACGTCCGCGCCGACCTTCTCGCACAAGTTCGCAATCTCGTTGATGAACGACACCTTGGTGGCGAGAAACGCGTTGGAGGCATACTTGATCATTTCCGCGGTGGGGATGTCCGTGATGACGATGGGCGTTTCGATCAGGTAGAGGGGCCGGTAGAGGTCCTTCATGATGGCGACCGCCTCCGCGCCGTCCGCGCCGATGATGATGCGGTTGGGCCGCAGGAAGTCCTCGATGGCCGAGCCTTCACGCAAAAATTCCGGGTTGGAGACGATGTCGAACCGGACCGGGTTTTTCTGACTGGCGGTGATGACCGCGCGCACCTTCTCGCCAGTGCCAACCGGCACCGTGGACTTGGTGGCGATGACCTTGTAGCTGGTCATGTGCCTGGCGATACCGCGGCCGACTTCTTCGACGTAGGAGAGATCGGCGGAGCCGTCGCTGCGCGAGGGCGTGCCGACGGCGATGAAAATGACCAGCGCCTCGTCCACCGCCTTGGCGATGTCGGTCGTGAAGGTGAGGCGGCCGTCCCGGATGCCCTCGGCGACCAGTTCCGTGATGCCCGGCTCGTAGAAGGGGACTTCACCCTTTTCCAGTTTGCCGATGCGTTTGGCATCGGTATCCATGCAGATGACGTTCAAGCCAAACTCGGCGAAGCAAGCCCCCGTCACCAATCCGACGTATCCGGTTCCAATGACACTGATATGCACGCGGGCTCCTTTCGCTCCTTGAATTGCGGCCGAGTATAACACAGGCACTGTTCCTGCACGAACGTTCGAACTCATTTCGGACGGGGACAGACACATGGGAACAGAACGGGGACAGCAACTGTCTTGACTGTCAAGCACGCAGGGGCGCCCCTGCGTGCTCAGAGGCACGCATGCCACAACTGACGGACCAGAGAACCAGGCTCCCCAATTCTGTGTCCCAGCCTTGCGATGCGGGCTCAATGGCCCACGCAACTGTTCGGGCTTATTCAGAATGTAGACGTGATGACCCGCGCTGTCCCACGGTCTTTGAAGACCTCGGCACCATCGGTCTGTCACATCTGGGTTGCCTGAAGACATATCGTGAACCAACACCGAACTAAGATACAAGGCACCGCCGAAAACGGCGGAGCCAGTCCCCTTAATTGACTCGCCCTCCGGCGTTCAGTAGACTGCTTCGCGGAGGGTGGTTCGCCATGGCATCTCAAGGCGGCACGATGATGCGGCCCCTGGCCGTGATGATGAAGCGGAATCCCCGGTCGATCAGTCCGGAGGCCACGCTGGCCGAGGCCGCCGCAATGATGCGGGACACGCGCGTCGGCGCCATCCTGGTTGCGGAGCACGGGACGTTCGTCGGGATCGTCAGCGAGACCGACCTCGTGCGCAAGGCGATGGCGGGCCATCTCAACGCCGCGCAGGCCACGGTGCGTGAGGTCATGAGCAGTCCCGTCATCACGATTGAACAGGATCGCTCCGCGCACGATGCCAGCGACCTCATGGCCGAGAAGGGCATCCGGCATCTGGCCGTGGCGGAGGACGGCCGCATCGTCGGGATCGTCACCGTCAGGGATTTGCTGCGGTACTTCAAAAACTGGGGGCCACATTAGTAGCGGATGCTGACAGCGGCCCCGCTTTTTTTCCGATTACTCTCCCTTATACGATGAACACCGATCAGACTCAGGCTCGTTGGGGCCGCGCGGAACTCTTTGCCACCGCCTTCATCAGCGGCGCCGTCGTGATGGCGCTCGAAATTCTCGGCAGCCGCCTGCTGGCGCCGGTGTTCGGCAATTCGCTGTTCGTCTGGGGCGCGCTCATCGGCGTCATCCTCGCCGCCATGAGCAGCGGCTATGCGATGGGCGGCTGGTTGGCGGACCGCCGGCCGGGCGGCGCCGTGCTGGCCGGCCTCCTGCTTTTTTCCGGCGCCTGGACACTGCTGCTCGCCTGGGCGGGACAGCCGGTCATGTTCAGCGTCTCGTCCTGGATCGAGGATCCCCGCTGGGGCCCCTGCCTTGCCGCGAGTGTTCTTCTGGCGCCGCCGGCGTTCGGGTTGAGCGGTGTGCTGCCGGCGCTCCTGCGTCTGTCGATTGGCGACATGGGCCATCTCGGCCGTCACACCGGCGCCATGATCGCGGTTTCGACGGTCGGCAGCCTGGTCGGCACTTGGGGGACGGCGTTTTATCTGTTGACCTGGCTGGGAAGCGCCACGCTGGTCGCGGTGCTCGGCGTCGTTCAAATCATGCTGGGTGTCCTATGGGGCTGGCGGGGGGCTGCGGTCGGCGTGAAAACCGGCGCGCCGGTGCTCGGCGTGCTGGCCATCCTCCTGTGGCTGGCGGTTCATCCGGGCCAGGCCCTGCCGGAGGATCTCAAGAAACTGATCCCGCCCGTTCCGCTCCATCAAGAGGACAGTCCCTACCAGCAGGTCCGCGTGCGCGACGACTCGCAGGGTCTGTTCCGCTACCTGATCCTGGACCGCACCTTTCACGCGGTGATGTGGAACGCCGATCCCGTCGCCCTGTTTCTTCCCTACAGCCAGATGATGATGGCGGCGCTGGCGCTTCCGCCGGAACCGAAGCGGGGCCTGATTCTGGGGCATGGAGGCGGCTCACTGGCCAAGTGGCTTGCGCGCTACTGGCCCGGGCTGGAGCTGGATACGGTGGAGGTGGACCCTGCGGTCGTGCAGGCGGCGGAACGGTATTTCACTTATACGCCGCCAGCCGGGCATCATGTCCACGTGAAGGACGCGCGGATGTTTCTGCGCAGCACGACGGCTACCTACGACGTGATCTGGCTGGACGTCTTTGCCCGGCATCTGATTCCGTTCCATCTGACCACGCAGGAATTCTTCCGGGAACTGCGGGCCCGGTTGCATCCGGACGGTGTGCTGGCCGTCAACCTGGCTTCCTCCGGCGAAGGCCCGGACCGGCTTCGGGCTCGGGCGGTGGTCGCGACGATGAAAACCGTCTTCCCGGTGGTTGCATCCTACGGCGTCAAGGGTCCCTGGAAACCCATGCAGCAGTCCAAGGCGGAGAACCTGATTTTCTTCGCCGGAACTCCGGTTGAGCGGACCACGCCCGCCGACTTCTCGGCCAAAGTCGAGGCCTTGCTGGCGCAGGGCCGCCTGCCGGTCGAGCTGCATGAACTGATGGCGACGAGGATCGAGCAGGACTGGCCCGCCGGGATCGTCCTGACGGACGACTATGCCCCCTACGATCTCCTGATCGGGCGGGGAGCAGAGCCCACGCCGGTCACCGCGCCATCCTCGTCGCAGTAAGCAGGCCCGGTGCCTTCAAAAGCCACGTTCTTCCGGATCGTTGGAGCCTGTTCTTGGGCCTGTTTCGAGGCAGACCGGTTGATGGAAGAAGGTGCTTGCTTCCCTTAATGGCCTATGTTATACAAACCGGCGTTTCCGGACTTACCCCCCGCGAAACACGCAGTACAGAAACGATCAAGGATTTGTCATCGCTCACTAATCACAGCTTTTTTCTTCCAAGGAGGTAGGCAATGGGCAAGATGCTGGTGTCAGTATTCTTCGGCCTCATGATGGTGATGGTCGGAGCCACGGCGGCCCTCGCGCTCCAGGCGGGCGGCGTCGAGATCGGTGATCTGGAAACGGGCTCCGTGGTGGGAATCCCGTTCAAGGACCTGGACGTGGATGCGGATCTCGTGGCCATCGAGATCGCTAACGGCAAGGTCAAGACATGGTATCCCCCGACCACGGTCGTGGACTTTAAAGTTCGTCCAGGGCGTCCGTTCCTCCTCAAAGTGACGAATCAATCCGAGGGGGAGCACGGGTTCTTCTTTACGGCGGAGGAAAACGCATCCGCCCCGACCGTGCTCAAGGCGAAGATCGTCCTGAAGCCGGGCGAGACCAAGTATATCGGGATCCCGACCAGCGATCTGTTCTACGCGACGCATGGCAACGTGCTCTATTACAAGTGTCATCTGCATCCGGCCCACATCGGTGGACGGTTGCTGATGATCAAGTAGTCGGCTGACCGTTCGTATTTTGAAGCAACGCCCTGTCTGCTGATATAGCGGGCAGGGCGTTGTTATTTCCGGCGTGGCGGGACGGCCTGGCCGGCGCAGGCGGCCAAAAGAAAACGCCCCGTCTCGAAGGAGACGGGGCGTTCAAAGACTGACGAACCGGGCGGAGCTTAGTTTCTGACGCCGCTCCAGACCTTGGCCGGATCGATGGTCTTGTCCGGGTTCAATTTCTTGGCTTTCTCGAGCAGCACGTCGGTCTTCTCGGGATAGGCCGGAACTTAGATGCAGCAGTGGTCGACCGGACAGACCGCCGCGCACTGCGGCTCGTCGAAGTGGCCGACACACTCGGTGCAACGATCGTGGGTGATGACGTAGATGTTGTCGCCTTCGCCCTGCCCCTCGCCCACATGGTTGCCCTTGGCTTCTGCGTCGCTCCGGGTCTCGAAGATCGCTTCGTTCGGGCATTCCGGAATGCAGGCGCCGCAGGAAATACATTCAGCCGTAATTAACAGAGCCATGAGCCAGCCTCCTTACGCAAACAGTATTGACAAGTCCGTAAAACCGATATTCAATCGACCGAGGGCGACATTCTAGACTGCGTGTATTTTCCAAGTCAACAGGACAAGCCGGGAGCAGAAGGCCTAGGTGCCCGATAGATATGGGCCGTTGGGCCTAGTGCCCGCGAGCGCCGCCCACGCATAGGAGACCATGGATATTCTGACGCCATCGAAAACGCCGCCAGCCCCGCGCCGGGGCGTGATCCTGCTCGTGCTGGCCGCCGTCCTGATCGGCGGGGTGCTGATGTTTTCAGGTGACAAGGATGAAATCATCATCGTCACGTTCCCGAGCGGGACGGCGATCGAAGCCGAAGTCGCCGACACGCCGGAGAAGCAGCTCTTCGGGCTGGCCTTCCGTGAGTCGTTGCCCCCCGATAGGGGGATGCTGTATATCTTCGACACGTCGGATCGCCACAAGGTCAGGACCAAGGGGTTCCTGTTTCCGGTGGACGTGATCTGGGCGGACGCAAGCCGGCACGTGGTGCATCTGGTGGAGCGGGCCCAGCCTTGCGAAAAGGATCCGTGCCCGGCCTACGGCCCGCCGCCTGAAAATGCCCGGTACGTGATCGAAACCGAGGCCGGGTTCATCGAGCGCGAAAAACTCTCGACCGGCGTCGAGCTGAAATTCACGCTGATATTGTAGCGGGGATCATGAGCGGTTCATCCAAGACCATCAGCCTGGAGGGTTTCACGCGTGTCGCCCGCGTGGACGAAATTCCGGTGGGCGGCGCCAAGATCGTCGAAGTGAACTCGCGCGAAATCGCGGTCTTCAACGTGAGCGGCACGTTCCATGCGATCTATAACATCTGCCCCCATCAAGGCGGGCCCCTGGGCGAGGGGACGTTGAAAGGCCATGTCGTGTCCTGTCCCTGGCATGATCTCGCCTTCGACGTCCGGACCGGGCTGGCGTCGGATGGCGGCGGCAATTGCGTCGGCAGCTACGAAGTGAAGGTCAGGGAGAGCGAGGTCTTCGTCGGTCCCCGCCGCAAGGTCCAGGATTAATTGCCGGGAACAGGCGCGATAATGGGACCGGACAGCACAGCGGGCGAGCTCGGTCGAGAGGTCAAGCATCTGTCGGTACGGACCGGGGAGTCGTTTCCGATCCATCTCTGGGAGGACCGGACAAGGGGGGAACAGTGGGTCCCGTCCTATGACACCGCCCTGCTCGCGCTGGTGAGCGACGAGTACCTGCGGGTTGCCGGAAACAACGCCGTCGACAACGGCACGCGAACGTTCGAATTTCGCGCGCTGGAGCCGGGCGAGCACCGCATCGTGTTTGAAAAGCGCATGGGCTGGAAATTCACCGCCGAAGACCGCCGGGTGTTTCTGATCAGTGTGGCGAACGGCGCACGGCGTGGTTCGTGAAGCGCGATGAAGACAAGAGCATATGGCGTATAGCGTGTAGCAGGAGCAGTTGCATTCCGGCCATAAGCCATATGCCATAAGCTCTTCTCTTCGAGGGACGAGATACGACATCATGCCGGACATCGGATTTGTGAATGGCCGGTTCATGCCCCTTGAGGAGGCCACGGTCTCAGTGGAGGACCGGGGCTTTCAATTTGGCGACGGCGTCTACGAAGTCGTTCGCACCTACCGCGGCCAACCCTTTCAACTCGACGCGCACCTCGCCCGGCTCGAACGGAGCGCCAAAGCAATTGAACTGCCGCTGCTCTGGAACATCCAGCAGTGGGCGACCCATGCCCGAGACGGGATCAAGCGGAGCGGCTACGCGGAAAGCAAAGTCTATCTCCAGCTCACGCGCGGAACAGCTCCTCGCGATCATGTCTTTCCGGCTTCAGTGAAGCCGACCGCGGTCATGACCGTGCGCGAGATGAGGCCGGTAGAGCCCGCGCTCCAAGCGTCTGGCATTGCGGTCATGACCATGGACGACTGGCGCTGGGGCCGCTGCGACATCAAGAGCGTGAACTTGCTGCCCAATGTCATGGCGCGGCAGAAGGCCAAGCAGGCTGGCGCCTTCGAAGCTCTGTTTATCCGAAACGGGCAGGTGACCGAAGGCGCCGTCAGCAACGTGATGATCGTCAAGGCCGGCCGCGTGCTCACAGCGCCGGAAGGGGAGCAGATTCTTTCCGGCGTGACGCGCACGATCGTGCTCGAATTGGCCCGCAAGGAAGGCCTGCCGGTAGAGGAACGATTCGTGAGCCTGGATGATTTCATCCGCGCCGATGAAATCTTTCTCACCGGCACGACC
>Ga0155849_1015_pt2 | contig 11793 bp, 11 predicted proteins | sample RifCSPlowO2_01_FD_107503 | JGI IMG/M metagenome (GOLD analysis project Ga0155849, IMG submission 107503) | Nitrospirae bacterium RIFCSPLOWO2_01_FULL_62_17
GGGTCGGTTCGAGAGGCGCGGACGCGAGGCCTTGCGGCCCCGCATCATGCCAACGCCGAAGCAGTTCATTCCTTCATCACCCGTGCTCACGCCCCTCAGGCCTCGGCCTTTTTTGTGTCGGTTTCCGCGGAACCGCCGGACGTCTCGCCGTCCGGTTCAGCCGCTTCGCCCTCAGGCTGTTCGGATTCCGGCTGCTCGAACCAGGCGACCAGCATCTCATCCCACCAGGTTTCGTCCACCCCGGAGCCCGGGTCGACACCCAAACTCGCCACATGCTCTTTCGTGACCGCAGCGCCGACGGCCGCGGGATTGAACTTGGCCCGCTCGATCACTTCCTTTGTGGCAAAGCCGCCGACAATCCAGGAGTCCGGATCGGCACGACGGGACTTGTAGGCCTTCAGGCTGTGCTTGAGATAGAGAAACACTGCGCGCTGCGCCTCATCACCGACCCCCGCTGCCGGGAGGCTCAGGGTCTTTTCGATCTTCTTGCGCCAATGCCGGTCGTCATACCGCGACGTCAGCAATTGCAGCAATCGTTTCCCCTGCTCAGCATCAAGCGCCATCAGAGTTCTCCATCAGTAGTGCCTCGTCGAGGCCGACCGTATCCGTCAATCCGCCGCGCTCCAGCATTTCCCGGCAGGCACGATGCCGCGCGGCCGGCACATACACAAACAATCCCGTGTGATCGCCAGGCCGCATCATCGACGTGGACGCAAACGGCTCAAGGCTCAGCGCGTAATCAACGCCATGTTCGGTCAAGGTACGCTCCACCTTCCCCGCATCCACCGTATTGCCGGCAATATACACGAGTTCCAGGGACATCCCGGATAATTCTGCTTCTGTTCGTCTCGCCATAACCTGCTCACCGGCCGTACTTGGCTGTGAAGGATGCCTTTCCTAACGCATTCTGGTTCAAATAGAAACCGGCCATCGCGCCCGACGCCTCTTTCTTGAGCGGAAGCTGATCCACTTTCAGAGCATACACTGTGAAAATATACCGATGCGGCTTATCGCCTTGAGGAGGACAGGGACCGCCATAACCCTGCTGACCGTAATCAGTCATGCTCTGCATGCTGCCCTGAGGCGCACGGCTGCTGGCCACTGGATAATTGCCAGCGCCAGCCGAAAGCGAGGTGACACTTGGAGGAATGTTGAAGATAACCCAGTGCCACCAGCCGCTTCCTGTCGGCGCGTCAGGATCATAGACCGTCACGGCAAAACTTTTGGTTTCCTTCGGTGCCTGCTCCCACCGTAACTCCGGTGACACATTGCGGCCGCTGCATCCGAAACCGCTATAGACGTGCTCATTGCCGATGATGCCCTGATCCTTAATCGTGGGACTGGTCACCCGAAAATCGGCCGCGAAGCTCACGCCAGGCAGCACCAACATCGCCAGAAAAACCCAGCTCCATGCATGACGCATAGCGTGTCCCCTCCTTGTCATCTTAGTTCCCCGCGGCGTATGCCATCGCGGGACAGCTCGCGCGCGCAGACCGCAGCCCGGCGCCCGCCTTCGCAGGCAGACGAATTTCATCCGCGCTTCTGATACGTCCCCAACAACTGCGCCTCGCCGATGACGTGGCCCTTCATTGCCTCTTCGAGCTTTGCCTTGGTCGGCTGCTTCAGGTCCGGCAACACGGTGTCCAGCGCGTAGAGCTTATGGAAGTAGCGGTGGCGGCCAATCGGCGGGCACGGTCCGCCATAGCCGGTTCGCTTCCAGTCATTCACGCCTTCCTTCGTTCCGGCGGGCAGCGCCTTCACGCCTTCCGGCAGGCCGCCATTCGTGGCCGGCAAGTTATAGAGAATCCAGTGCACCCAGGTCATTTTCGGCGCGGCCGGGTCCGGGGCGTCCGGGTCATCGACAATCAGCGCCAGGCTCTTGGTGCCCGCCGGGAGGTCCGTCCACGCCAGCGGCGGCGAAACGTCCTTGCCCTCGCAGGTGTACAACGCGGGAATCGCGCTCTGGTTGCTGAACGCCGTCGAGCTGATGCGCATGGTGCCCTCCTCGCGAGCCAAGGCGGCCGCTACGGTAATGGCGGCTAGGAGTGCCGCTGCTATCAATGCGTTGTGACTTTGTCGAACCATATCGCCACCCCTCGATAGCCAAAAAGAATCTCCGGCCATTCGCTATAAGCCATCTGCTATTCGCTCTTGTCGCCGTGTCAGTCGCCCGCGATCGTCATCTCGCTGATTTGAATCGTCGGGCTGGCAATGCGGCCGCGAAATTCCAAATCGTTTCCCACCGTCTCAATAGTGAGAAACATCCGCTTCAGATTGCCGGCAATCGTAATCTCCTCGACCGGATAGGCCAGCTCGCCGTTTTCAATCCAGAACCCGGCAGCCCCGCGCGAATAGTCGCCCGTCACCATGTTGATGCCGAAGCCGATCAGTTCCGTCACATACAGACCGCGCTTGACGGACCGGATCATGTCCGCCGGTGTGGCGGTGCCGGGCACGAGAAAAAAATTCGTCGGCCCGGAGGACGGGCTTTCTCCCACGCTGCGGGAGGCATTGCCCGTGGATGCCAGCCCCAGTTTCTTTCCCGAGTAGGTATCCAGCAGATAACTTTTCAGCACGCCATGCTCGATCACCGGCGTCTTGCGCGTCGGCAGACCCTCGCCATCGAAGGGGCGCGACCCGAATCCGCGGGGCATCCGGCCATCGTCGTAGACCGTCACCGCCTCGGGTGCGATGGCCTGTCCCAACTGGCCGATCAAAAACGAGGCGCCCTTGTACAGGGCATAGCCCGAGAGCGCACCGCAGAGGTTGCCGAGGAGGCTGCCGGCCATTTCCTGATCGAAAATCACCGGCGCCTTGCACGTCGGCACCTTGCGCGCACCGAGCCGGCGCAATGTTCTCCGGGCAGCTTCGCTGCCGACCGACTCCGGACTGTCCAGCCGGGCATAGGCCCGTTGAATCGCATACCATGAATCCCGCTGCATGCCGCCTGTCGAAGGATCGGTCGCCACGGGCGAGACCGACATGGAAAAACTCGAGCTGCGGTAGTCCCCGACAAACCCATGGCTGTTGGCCAGCACGACCCGCCCGTCGGACGAGTTGAAATCCGCCCCCTCGGAATTGCTCACGCGCGGGTCGGCGCTGAGCGCCGCGGCTTCGGCCCGCTTGGCCAAAGCAATGTGCTCGTCCGTGCTCAGATCCGTCGCATCATAGAGGTCCAAATCCGGGCAGTCCCCGGCGTACGCATCACCTGACGGCAATCCGGAAACGGGATCCTCCGCCACGGCCTTCGCCAGCGAACAGGTATCGGCCACCAGTTGATCGAGCGACGACTTTGAGAAATCCGACGTCGAGCTGCTGGCGGATCGCTTCCCGAAAAACACGCGCAGCCCCAGACGCTTCTCCCGTGCTTTCGTCAGCCGGTCCACTGCGGACAACCGGACCTGCACCGACAGGTTCCGGCCGTCCACCACGATGACATCGGCCTCGGTGGCGCCGCACTGCCTAGCCTTTCCCAGCACATCCACGGCAAGCTGCGAATAGTCCTGAACTGCCGGCAGGGTGGTATTCATCCCCTGGTCCCGCCCACTGTGATCTGGTCAATCCTGATTGTGGGCAACCCGACTCCCACCGGCACGGACTGCCCGTCTTTTCCGCAGGTCCCGATACCCTCATCCAGCTTCAAGTCATGCCCGACCATGGACACTTTGGTCAGCACCTCGGGACCGCTGCCGATCAGCGTGGCGCCCTTGACCGGCTTCGTGATCCGCCCGTCTTCGATCAGGTAGGCTTCGCTGGCCGAGAACACGAACTTGCCATTGGTAATATCCACCTGCCCGCCGCCGAAGGAAACGGCATAGAGGCCGCTGTTTACCGAGCGAATGATATCTTGGGGGTCCGATTCGCCGGCCAGCATGAACGTGTTGGTCATGCGCGGGAGCGGAATGCTCTGGAAGCTTTCCCGCCGGCCGTTCCCGGTCAACGGAATGCCCATCAGCCGCGCGTTCAGCTTGTCCGTAATGTAGCCGCGCAGGATGCCCTTCTCGATCAGGACCGTCCGGCTGGTCGGCGTCCCCTCGTCATCCATATTGAGCGACCCGCGCCGGAACGGCAGCGTCCCGTCGTCCACGATCGTGCAGGCCTCCGAGGCCACGCGCTTGCCGAGCAGACTGGAAAATGCCGACGTTTTGCGCCGGTTGAAATCCGCCTCCAACCCGTGCCCGATCGCTTCGTGCAGCAGAATGCCCGGCCATCCGCCCCCCAGCACCACCGGCATGACGCCGGCCGGGGCATCCACGGCGCTGAGATTCAGAATCGCCTGCCTGGCCGCCTCCCGCGCATAGTGCTTGTAGCGATCCTGTTCATGATAGTAGGCGAACGCCATCCTGCCGCCTCCGCCGAACGTGCCCATCTGGCGATTCCCGTTCTCTTCGGCAATGCAGGTGACTTGTAGTCGGGACAGAGGCTGGACGTCCCCGACCATCCGGCCGTCCGTCGTGGCCACCATGACGATCTTGTATTCCGTATTGAAGGAGGCCATCACGTTTTTGATGCGAGGGTCATAGCGGCGGGCTTCGGCATCGATAAGATTGAGCAGGTCCACGCGTTCAGCCGTCGCGACCTCCGAAATCGGCGTCTGCGCCGGGTACAGATCGCGGACCGGCTTCACGCAGTGCGTCACTGGAACCGGCTGCCCGCCTTGCGGCGACTGCGCGATGTAGCGGGCCGTGCCGGCGGCGATTTCCAGGTCACGCTTGGTCAGCTCATCCGAATAGGCAAACCCGGTTTTCTCGCCGGCCGTCGCCCGGACACCGGCGCCCTGCGAGACGCTCTTGACCGCGCGCTTGACGATCCCTTCCTCCATGGACACGGATTCGGACAGGCAGGACTCGAAGTACAGATCGGCATAGTCCACGTCCCGGACCTTCACGACGCCCAAGGTATGTTGAACTTCCTGTTCAGTGAGGCCAAATTGTGCAAGCTTGGTATTTGGCTTAGCGGTCATCAGCGTCCTTCTTCTCTGTCAGAGCAGTGACGATTATCTTCCGTACGTACGGATTCGGACAGGCAGGACTCGAAGTACAGATCGGCATAGTCCACGTCCCGAACCTTGACGACTCCCAGCGTGTGCTGGACTTCCTGTTCAGTGAGGCCGAATTGGGTCAAATCAGTGTTCGGTTGGGCCGGCATCGTGCTCCTTCAGACTTCACAGCGCGAGGGAGTATAACTGATTCCTTTTCAGCCGCGCAACGCACCAGACCGCGTGGAACCCTCTGCTTTTACTGGCAAATACCGTTGACTTTTTTCACCCTGCCGACTAGACTATGGCTACCTTCCATGCAGGTCTTCCAAACAAATTTTTTCAGCGGAAAGGACGGTCGGCGGTAGTGAACAAGGACGCGACGGCGAAGACCGACCACCTGTCAGAATCCGAACTGCTGGCACTGCTGGACCCCGCGACGCTTCCCCGCCACATTGCGATCATCATGGACGGCAACGGCCGCTGGGCCGAGCTCCGCGGCCTCCCGCGCATCGCCGGTCATACCGAGGGCGTCAAATCGGTCCGCGAGATGATCACGCTGTGCTGCGACCTGGGCATCAAGGCCCTCACGATCTACGCCTTTTCACAGGAAAACTGGAAACGGCCGGCCATCGAGACCAATGCGCTCATGATGCTGCTCGAGCAGTATCTGCAGCGCGAGATGGATGCGCTGATCGATCATGGCGTGCGGTTCCGCGCGATCGGGCAGATCGACAGCATGCCGTCCACCGCCTACACCTGGGTCCGGAAGGTCGAGCGGAGCACGGCGCATCTGGACAAACTGAACCTGACCGTTGCGCTGAGCTACGGAGGCCGTTCGGAAATCGTGGAGGCGGTCCGTCAACTGGCGCAGGACTGCAAGGACGGCAAAGTTCAGCCGGACGCCATCGATGAGTCGCTCCTGGCCGGGTATCTTTCGACTCACGGCCTGCCGGACCCCGATCTGTTGATCAGAACCAGCGGCGAAGCCCGCATCAGCAATTTTCTGCTCTGGCAACTGGCCTATACCGAGATGTACTTCACTCCGACCCTCTGGCCGGATTTCCGCCGGCGCGACGCGTTGCTGGCGATCCTTGAATATCAAAAGCGCGAACGGCGCTTCGGCGGCCGGACTGCAGACACCCGCTCCCAGAGCCATACGTGAACGCCGCGCCATTGACTGCACCGCAGAAGACAGGCCTTCGTTCGGACCCCCGATGATAGCGCGACGATGGGACCGCCGGCGGGTCTACGCCGCCCTCGTATTCATCCCCCTGTTCTATGCGCTTGTCCGCCATGCCCCGCCGCTTGCATTTTTTGCCCTGGTCGCCGTCGCCGCCCTGCTCTCCGTGGAGGAGTTTTACCGTCTATATTTCCGTGACGAGGGGTTGCCGGCTGCAGTCATGACGTTCGGATTCGGCGCCACGGCGCTGATCCTGGCCTCCTTTCAGTGGCCGGGCGGGATTTCCGAACGAACCATCGTGCTGGCCATCGTCATCGGCGCCCTGCTGCACCGGCTCTGCGCGCGGCGCACGGTGACGCACGGCCTGATGGATCCGGCTGTCGTGGCCTTTGGCCCCCTCTACATTGGCCTCTGCCTCGGACATCTGCTGCTGACCCGCGCCCTGCCCGACGGCGAATTTCTCATCTTCGGCCTGTTCCTGATCACCTGGGCCGCCGACACCGGCGCGTATTACGCCGGCACGAGTTTTGGCCGCCATAAACTCGCGCCCGTCATCAGCCCGAATAAAACCGTGGAAGGGCTGGCCGGCGGATTGATGGCGGCCCTGCTGGCCGTCTTTCTTGCCCGGGCCTGGTTTCTTCCCGTCCTGACGGTGACGGACTGCGTGGCCGTCGCAAGTCTGCTGACGTTCTCCGGATTGCTGGGCGATCTGGCCGAATCGGCCATGAAGCGCGGCGCCGGCGTGAAGGATTCGGGGGGCCTGATCCCGGGGCACGGCGGCATGCTGGACCGGCTCGACAGCCTGTTGTTCACCGCCCCTGCTTTCTACTATTATGTATCGCTCGCAAAGTAACATCGCCGAATCGGCCATGAAGCGAAGCGCAGGCGTGAGCAATTCAGGCAGCCGGATACCGGGGACGGCGGCATGCTGGACCGGCTCGACAGCCTGTTGTTCACCGCTCAATTTTCCAGTATGTATCGCTCGCGAAGTACCGTAGCCGGATCGGCCATGAAGCGCGACACAGCCTGTTGTTCACCGCTCAATTTTCCAGTATGTATCGCTTGCGAAGTACCGTAGCCGGATCGGCCATGAAGCGAAGCACAGGCGTGAACAATTCAGGCAGCCGGATACCGGGGACGGTGGCATGCTGGACCGGCTCGACAGCCTGTTGTTCACCGCCCCATTTTCTAGCATGTATCGCTCGCGAAGTAAGGTGACCGAATCATCCATGAAACGCGATACAGACGTGAACAACTCAGGCAGCATGTTGAACCGGCTCGACAGCCTGTTGTTCACCGCCATATTTTTCTATTCTGTATCGTTTGTGAAGTAACGTGATAGGATCATAGGCATGAAACGCATCGTTATTCTCGGCTCCACCGGCTCCATCGGTACCAGCACGCTGGATATCGTGTCCAAGTTCCCGAACGAGTTCCAGATCGTCGGTCTGACTGCGGCCACCAAAGACGTCCCGCTCGAGGAACAAATCCGCCTCTTCAAGCCGGCAAAGGTCGCCCTGTCCGATCCGGCGGCGGCGGCTCGATTGCGCAGCCGCTGCAAAGGGCTCCCCGTCGAAATTCTCTCAGGCCCGGAGGGCGTGGCTGACATAGCCCGGATGCCGGAAGGCGACCTGGTGATTTCAGCGATCGTCGGCGGTGCCGGTCTGGTCCCCACGCTGACCGCCATCCGCGCCAACAAGCACGTGGCCCTCGCCAACAAGGAACCCATGGTGATGGCCGGAGAATTGATGCAGGAGGAAGCGCATACGCACGGGGTCAAAATCTTTCCGGTCGACAGCGAGCACAGCGCCATTTTCCAATCCATGGAAGGCCACCGCCGGGAAGACATCCGCCGGCTGATCCTGACGGCTTCCGGCGGTCCGCTCTGGAACATGCCCCGCGAGCAGATGCGTGAGGTGAAACCGGAGCAGGCCCTGCAGCACCCCAACTGGAAAATGGGCGCCAAGATCACGATCGATTCCGCCACCATGATGAACAAGGGACTGGAAGTCGTCGAGGCCCGCTGGCTGTTCGACATGCCGGCCTCCCAGATCGAAGTGCTGATCCACCGCGAAAGCGTCATCCATTCGATGGTAGAATATCGTGACGGATCCGTGATCGCCCAGTTGGGGCTGCCCGATATGCGCACGCCTATTTCGTACGCGATGAAATATCCGGCGCGCGTGCCGCTGGAACTGCCCCCGCTGGATCTGGCCGGCATCGGGAAACTGACGTTCTTCCCGCCCGATCACGACCGGTTCCCGTGCCTGCAGCTCGGCTATGACGCCCTCAAGATCGGCGGCACGATGCCGGCCGTCTTGAATGCCGCCAACGAAATCGCCGTGGCGGCGTATCTCCAGGAAGGCATCGGATTTCTGGACATCGCCGACGTCATCCGCAGCACGATGGATGCGCATACGCTCCGGCAGGTGCGCACCCTCGACGACGCGCTGGAAGCCGACCGCTGGGCCCGCGAAAAAGCCGGCGCCCACGTGCACGCGCTCGCGCACTAATGAAAATGATTGTCCTCAAGTCATCAAGTCTTCTTTGCGATCATCAAGTCTTTAAAGTCGTAAAGTCTTCAGGTCGTTTGGACTTTATGACTTGACTGACTTTCCGACTTGATAGACATGAACCTGGATAGACTTTCGGACTTTCTGACCGTGCAACAAGGAGTTTAAACGTGCTCGCTACATTCGCCTGGTCCCCCGACATGCTCCTGATCATCGCGCAAAAGACGTTCTGGTTCGTCATTGTCCTTGGCGTGCTGGTGGCGTTCCACGAGTTCGGGCATTTCCTCATGGCCCGATGGGTCGGCGTGCGCGTACTCAAGTTTTCGCTGGGGTTCGGCCCCAAGCTGGCCGGCCGGCAGGTCGGCGAGACCGAGTACCTGGTGTCGGCTGTTCCGCTGGGCGGTTACGTCAAACTGTTCGGCGAAGACGAGAGCGACGCGATTTCTCCCGAGGAGCAGCGCCGGTCGTTTTCGCATCAGAACCTGTGGAGCAAGGTGCTCATCGTGGCCGGAGGGCCGGGATTCAACTTCCTGCTGGCCTATCTGATTTTCGCCGGCTGGCTCGCCACCGGCGCCCCGCTGTTCGTTCCCAGCTTCAAGGACCTCACGCCGGACATCGAAGCCATGAAACCCGGTTCGCCGGCCGCCTCCGCCGGCATGCAGGTCGGAGACCGGGTGCTGCGGATCAACGAGAAGGACATCTCCACCCGGACGGAACTGTACGATGCCGTCGCCAAGAGCAACGGCAGGCCGCTGACCTTCGACGTCCGCCGGGGAACCCAGGTCAAAACGCTGGTCGTCACGCCGGCCTCGACGACTGTTCACGAGGACGGCAAGGACGTCACGGTGTACTCCCTCGGCATCGAGGAAACGGCGCCGGTCATCACCGCCGTCATGAACGGCTCCCCTGCCATGGCGGCCGGTTTCAAGGAAGGCGACCGCATCGTGGCCATCGATGGACAAGGCATCCACACCTGGTCCCAGATGACGGGATTCGTCAAAGAAAACCCGAACCGACCGCTCAAGGTCGACGTCAACCGCGACGGCCGGACCGTCACGCTGACCGTCACGCCGGCCCTTGAAAAGATTTCGGTCAACGGCAAGACCTCCGAGATCGGGAAGATCGGCGTATCCGGGCCCGGCCGGTCGCTGATCCGCTCCTCCAGCCCCCTGCTGGCGGTCTGGCACGGTCTGGAAGCCACCTGGGGATGGACCGAACTCACCGTCGTCGGCATTTACAAGATGATCGCCGGAGAGATCTCCAGCAAAAACATCGGCGGGCCGCTCACGATCGCCAGCATCTCCGGCGAGGCCGGCGCGCAGGGCATGTCGAGCGTCGTGTTCCTGATCGCCATCCTGAGCATCAACCTGGGCGTGCTCAATCTGCTGCCGATTCCGATATTGGACGGCGGCCACCTGCTGTTTTTTGCGATCGAAGCGGTGCTTCGCAAGCCGCTCGGAGACCGCCAGCGCGAGCTGGCCCAACAGGCGGGCCTGCTGCTGCTCGTCTGCATCATGGTCTTCGCCTTCTGGAACGACATCGAGCGGCTCATCTCCCGCTGATCACTCATGCGCACGACGCAGTCGCTGATCCCGACCCTTCGCGAAGACCCAGGGGAAGCCGAAACCGTCAGCCACCGCCTGATGCTGCGGGCCGGCATGATCCGCAAGGTCGCCGCCGGCATCTACACCTATCTCCCGCTCGGGCTGCGCATCCTCCGCAAGATCGAAACCATCGTCCGCGAGGAAATGAACCGCGCCGGCGCGCAGGAAGTCCTGATGCCGATCGCCTCGCCGGCCGAGCTCTGGCGCGAGACGGGCCGCTGGGACTTCTACGGCAAGGAACTGGTGAGGTTCAAGGACCGTCACGAAAGGGATTTCTGCCTGGGCCCGACGCACGAGGAAGTCATCACAGATCTGATCCGGCGCGAAGTGCGGTCCTACCGCCAGCTCCCGTTGAACTGCTACCAGATCCAGACGAAATTCAGAGACGAAATCCGTCCGCGCTTCGGTCTCATGCGCGGACGCGAATTCATCATGAAGGACGCCTACAGCTTCGACCGGGACGAAGCCGGCGCCAGGATCAGCTATCAGAAGATGTACGACGCCTACAGCCGCATCTTTACCCGTTGCGGGCTGACCTTCCGGGCTGTCGAAGCGGATACCGGCCTGATCGGCGGCACCTCGTCGCATGAATTCATGGTGCTGGCGGACACCGGCGAGGAGACGATCGTCTACGCGGATGGCGGAACCTACGCGGCCAACGTCGAACGCGCCGAAGTCGCCGTGCCTGCGCAGGCCTCTCCGGAGGCGCCCCGTCCCCTTCGGAAAGTGTCCACCCCGGGCGCACGGAGCGTGGAGGACGTGACGGCATTGCTCAACATCCAGCCGGCACAGCTCGTCAAAACCCTTCTGTACCAGACCCCGGATGACCTCGTTGCCGTGCTGGTCCGTGGCGACCATGAGGTGAACGAGATCAAAGTCAAAAAACTGCTGGGCGTGACGGCGCTGGAACTGGCCGATCCCGCGAAGGTGGCGGCTGCCACCGGCGCGCCGGTTGGATTCGCGGGCCCGGTCGGTCTGAAAGTGCGCGTGATCGCGGACCATGCCGTCAAGGCGCTCCGAAACGTCGTGGTCGGAGCCAATGAAGCCGATGCCCACTACGTCGACGCCAACTGGGACCGGGACTTTCAGATCGCGCAATTCGCCGACCTGCGCAACGCCCGGGCCGGCGATCCGTCTCCGCAAGGCGACGGAGTCCTGCGCATCGCCCGCGGGATCGAGGTCGGCCATGTCTTCATGCTGGGAACAAAGTACAGCAAGGCGATGAACGCCGCATTCCTGGACCCCGACGGCAAGGAATGCCTGGCCGTCATGGGCTGCTACGGGATCGGCGTGAGCCGCGTCGCCGCCGCCGCCATTGAGCAGCACCACGACGCCAAAGGCATCCTGTGGCCGGCCCCCATCGCCCCGTTCCACGTCCACCTGCTCCCCTTGAGCCAGTCCGCCACCGTCTCTGCCACGGCGCAAACCCTGTACGACACGCTGTCGCAGGCCGGAATCGAAGTCCTGTGGGACGACCGCGATGAACGGGCCGGCGTGAAGTTCAACGATGCCGAT
>Ga0155849_1140_pt3 | contig 11769 bp, 9 predicted proteins | sample RifCSPlowO2_01_FD_107503 | JGI IMG/M metagenome (GOLD analysis project Ga0155849, IMG submission 107503) | Nitrospirae bacterium RIFCSPLOWO2_01_FULL_62_17
CCGGACCCGCAACGGCCGCCTGCCCCGACGAAGCCCCTTCTCCATGGCCGGCCCCGGTTGCAGCTCTGACGACCGTGGTGTGCGGAACCGCCGTAATCGATCCCGCGCGGCTCGGCCTGCTGCTCGTCCCCCTGCTGTTTTTGCTCGCCGCCCATGCCGCAGGCCGGCTGGTCGAACAGGCGGCGCGGCAACTGCCGCCATCCGATCAGCCCGCCATGCTGCAGACGGCCGTTCATCTCGGTGTCGGCGTCGCCGTCCTCTCCCTCTTCGCCATGTTCAGCGCATCGCTCGGCCTCTTCCGGATGACAGGCCTTGCCGTCACAGTCCTGGCCGCCGTCGGGCTGTTCAGACTCGCGCGTGCCGCAGTGCCGGTCCGGCTCTCCGCGCAAGCGATCACGCCGGCACTCTCCGGAATCGTCCTCGGACTGATGTGGCTGACCGCCTGGCTCTGGGCGACCATTCCCTCCACCTTCTATGACGAGTTGGCGTACCATCTCGTCATTCCTGAGCGAGCGCTCGCGACCGGCTCCCTGCCGGCCTATCCCTGGGTGCTGTACACACTGATGCCCCAGGCATCGGACCTGCTGCTGGCATGGGGCATGGCCGTGGACGGAGATCTTGGCGCGCGCGCATTGCACTGGTCCTTCTGGGCCTGGGGATCGATGGCGGCCTGGGGATTGCTGGATGCGCTCCTACTGCCGCGGTCACTCGGCTGGACCGCCGCCCTGATCACGGGGGCGCTGGCGTCGTCGCCGACACTCTGGTTCCTGGGCACGCTGACTTTCGCGGAAACCTGCCTGACGGCCGCCCTCGTGACCGCCGCCGGCGCCATGGTCGCGTCAGACGGGAAGCACATCCCCTGGCTTTCGACCGGATTGCTGCTCGGACTGGCCGCCACCGTCAAGCTCAACGGTCTCGCCTGGATGATCGCAGGCCTTGCCGCGGCATTCGTCCTGCGCTGGCCCGGGCGACGTCTGGCCCTTGCAGCGCTCCTCGCACTGGCCAGCATCATTCCCGGGTGGGCGCGAGCCGCCAGGATCACGGGCAATCCCATCTATCCTCTGGCGTACGAATGGCTGGGGAGCAACGGATTCTGGAACGACGCGAGTCAGGCGCTTCTCAAGGGCGATATCACGCCAAACGCCGTGGCGTGGGGGCTGGCCGGCACGCTCCGTCTGCCGTGGGATCTTGTCCTGCACCCCGAACGCTTCGGCTCCGCCTCGGACGTCGGGGTCCTCGCCATCGTCGCTACGGGCACGGCACTGCTCCTGCCCGTCATCCACCGGGTTGTCCGGACCGATCCGCGCACGCAGCGCCTCGGCGACGCGGCAGCGGTGTTTTTGTTCGTCGCCGGTTTCGCGTGGGCCGCCACTACCACCACGACCAGGTTTTTCGCTCCGGCCTGGCTGTTCGGCCTCGTCATCTTCCTGGGCCTCGTGCTCTCATTCCGGAAAACCGGCGCGATGCTGGCGCTGGCCGTCGTCATCCCGCTCGGCATCTGGGGCACGATCCGGTTCCTCGATCAACACGAGGCCGTCTTTTCAGCCACGCGCGTCGCCCTGGGAAAGGAAGCACGCGATGCCTACCTGGGCCGGACTCTGGACCACTACGAAGCGGCCGCGTTCGTACGGCGCAACGTGCCGGCGAATGCGACGCTGCTGTTCATCGGCGAGGCACGGCCCTATTATTTCTCGCGGGAGGCGGTTGCACCCTATCCCTTTAATCGCCATCCGCTTGGCGCCTGGGTCGAGGAATCGGACTCTCCGGAAGCCCTGGCCGGGCGGCTGGCACGCGAGAAAATTACCCATGTCGTGTTGAATGTCCGCGAATTCACACGATTGCACGACAAGTACGGTATGCTGGCATTCACCGGCGAGCACGCCCGGGCGCACGACGACCGGCTCAAGCGGCTGCCCCTCGTTCTGCAGCAGATGTTCTCCGCCAACGGGGTCTACGTGTTTGCGGTTCCAGGAGGCACATGAAACTGTCGGTCATTATCCCGGCCTACAACGAAGAAGCTACGATCGAGGCCATCGTCACGCGTGTGCAGGCCATACACGTGCCCGGCGTCGACAAGGAGATCATTGTCGTGGACGACGGCTCGAAGGACGGCACGGCGGACGTGCTGCAGCGTGTGACCGGCATCCACGTCATCCGGCATGCGCGCAATGCCGGCAAGGGCGCGGCCGTGACCTCGGGCATCCAGGCGGCAACCGGCGATATCGTGATCATTCAGGACGCGGACCTGGAATACGACCCGGCCGATTACCACACCGTCATCCAGCCGATCCTGGACAACCGGAGCGATGCCGTCATGGGATCCCGTTTCCTGCTGTATCGGCCTGTTTTCTTCGGCAAGCGCCGCTCGCCCTACTTCACGCACTACGCAGGCAACATGCTGATCGTCACCATCACGAACTGGCTATACGGGAAGCGGTTTACCGACTACGAGGGATGCTATAAGGCCTTCGCGCGGCCCGTCCTGCTCGCAACCCCCGTGACGGCAAACGGATTTGAGTTTGATAACGAGCTGCTTTGTAAGATAATGCGCAAGGGGATCCGGCTGGTCGAGGTGCCGATTCGATACACCCCCCGCACCTATGCCAGCGGCAAAAAGATTACCTGGCGGCACGGTGTGATCATGCTCTGGACCATCGTGAAATGGCAGTTTCTGCCGCTGGATTGACGGCATGCTCCAACCCATGCGCGACAACATGCTCGACCGGATTTGCCTGATCATCCCGCCGTCCATTTTCCTACTGGACGAGCGGGTGTTCATGTCGCTGGGCATTCTCAAGGTGGCGGCGGTGCTGGAGCAGGCCGGCATTGCCGTCGAAGTGCTCGATTTGTCCGGAGTGGAAAATTACGAAGAGGTCGTCCGCGATCACGCGCGCACCAGCGCCGCGACGTGCTACGGCCTGACCGCCACCACGCCGCAGATGCCGGCCGCCACGAAGATCCAACGGGCTCTTCGAGCCTGCAAGCCCGCCGCGCGCATGATGCTCGGCGGCCCCCACATCACGCTCATCCATGCCGCCGTGAAGTACGAGCGGAAACGGGGGCAGCCTGGCCGCGCCGCAGCGGCCTTTCACGACCTGGAAGGGATGTTTGACGTCCTGGTCACCGGCGACGGAGAGCTGGCGGTCTTCGAGGCGCTGCGGGATCTGCCCCCTCGACTGGTCGACGGCGACGACCCCCAGTCGAACCTGTTCCTCAACAACCCGACCCTGGACGAACTCCCCTTCCCGGCGCGCCACCTCGTGGATGCCGGAAGTTACCACTATAGCATCGACAGCGTGCCGGCCATGTCCATGATCGCGCAGCTCGGCTGCCCGTTCGGCTGCGGATTTTGCGGAGGCCGCATGAGTCCGTTCCTGCGCCGCGTCCGGACGCGTTCGTCCGAGAACATCGTGCAGGAGATGGTCCACCTCTACAAGACATACGGCGTTACCGGGTTCATGCTGTACGACGACGAGTTGAACGTCAGCCCCAGCATCGTCGAGCTGATGAATCTGATTCACGCGACCACGAAGGACCTGGGCACGGAGTTCCGCCTGCGGGGATTCATCAAAGCCGAGCTCTTCACCGACGAGCAGGCGGAGGCGATGCACCGGGCCGGGTTCCGATGGATTCTGGTCGGGTTCGAGTCCGGCCATGAGCGGATTCTGACCAACATCCAGAAGAAAGCGGCCCAGGCCGACAATACCCGCTGCATGGAGATCGCCAAAAAACACGACCTGAAGGTCAAGGCGCTCATGTCGCTGGGGCATCCCGGGGAATCGGAAGTAACCATTCGCGCAACGCGGGATTGGCTCCTGGCGGCTCATCCGGCGGACTTCGACGCGACCGTGATCACGACCTATCCGGGCACGCCCTACTTCGATGAAGCGGTCGAAACCAGTCCCGGCGTCTGGACCTATACGTACGAAAAGACCGGCGACCGGCTGCACAGTCTTGCCGTGGATTACCGTGAGGTGGCGGGGTATTACAAAGGCGTCCCCGGCGCCTACACGTCCTACGTCTACACGGACCATTTAAGCGCGGGAGATCTCGTGCGGCTCCGGGACTGGCTGGAGAAAGACGTGCGCAGTGCATTAAAGATTCCCTACCAGACCGGTTCCCCGGCCGTCCGGTATGAACATTCCATGGGACAGGGCGTCATCCCCGCAAACATTTTGAAGGTGTCCTCGCCTTCCACGCCTCCGGCAGGTCCCATCAGCATTCCCGAACTCCTCATGCCCAAGAAGCGATGACGGTTCGCTGCCTCGTTTTCTTCGTCTACGCCATTGTTCTATGCGCAGGGCTTGCCTGTCCGTGGCCGTCCGCCGCGCAGCACGGCCATTCAGAACACCGCCGCCCGACGGATCTCAAGCAGTATCTGGAACAACTCGATCGGCCGGAGCGGGACAAGTATCAAAAACCCGATCAGATCGTGGGGGAGCTGGGATTGAAGGCGGGCATGGCCGTGGCGGATGTGGGTTCCGGCTCAGGCTATTTCACCAGGCGGTTCGTGAAGGCGGTGACAGATGCAGGGAAAGTGTACGCCATCGACGTCGAACAGGAGATGCTGACGTACACCAAAACCAGCATCGAGCGTCTGCACATCCCCTACACAGCGGAATTCATCCTGGCGAGACTGGACGATCCGAAGCTGCCGCCCGATTCCGTCGATCTGATCTTTCTCTGCAACGTCTACCATCATCTCGAAGACCGCGCGCAGTATTTTTCCAACGTCAAGCCGGCTTTGAAAGCCGGTGGCCGCATCGTCATCGTAGACTTCTATCACGACGAGCGCTCCGGCGATGTCGGATTTCCACGCCGGCACCTGGTGGCCCGCGAAACCGCAATCACGGAAATGGGCAAGGCCGGCTACCGGCTGCTGCGTAAGCACGCCTTCCTCCCGCGCCAGTATTTTCTGGAGTTCGTGCCGGTGCCGTGAGCAGCACGAGCTGACGTGTTGCTTGTCAGCTTGTCCGCCTGTCAGCTTGCCAGCTCTTGACTGCTTGTCAGCTTGTCAGCCTGTCAGCCTGCTGACTTGTCGCTGCCTGTAGCCTGAAAGCCGGCCACTGCAACAACAACCACGCCGCGCCTGCTCCGAGCGCTCCGCCGATCGCCCATCCCCCGAGCACGTCCGTCACATAGTGCCCGCCGACGTACACGCGGGAAAAACCGATGACGGCGACCAGCGGCCAGCTGATCCATCCGGTTGACGGATAGAGCACGTGCAGAAATGCGGCGGCGGCCGCCGTGTTCAGGGCATGGTTGGATGGAAAACTGAAGGTCCCGCCGCAACCGGCCAGCTCATGCACTCCCGGTAACGCCCGGCAGGGCCGGACCCGCTCGAACAGCCATTTGATCTGCGCGCCGAGAAAATCCACGGACCCGAGCGTGGCGAACAGCACCGGTCCGCCGATGGCGGCTTCAATCTTTTTCGCCCACATCCAGTACCCGAGCGCCAACAGCCCCGGGACCATCAGGAATTTCGGCCGGCCGAACTGATACATCAGCCAGTCCATCCATTCGGACCCGCCGACCAGCCCGTTGATTGCCTGGAATAGTGCGACGTCCCAGCTCATCGCCGCTCGTTACTCCGCCCGGAAGTGAATGCGCACCGTCAGTTCCCCGTCCACCGGTTCATCCCCGCGCATCTGCGGATCGAACTTCCACTGCTTCAACGCCGCCAGGCCGGCGCCGGTGAGCTCGCGGTGCTTGCACGGCTCCAGCACGACCACGTCGATCGCCGCATCCTTGCCCACCAGAAACCTGGCCTTCATCCAGTCATCGATGACCTTCCCCTCCAGCACAGGCGGAATGGCCGGCCACGGCGTATAGGTCGGCACCGGGCCCCGTTGCTGATCCTTGTTGAGCGGAATTCCGTGCACATGGACAGGCGGCAGCAGGACGACATCCTCGTCATGATCGGAATCGTGCGTCGCCCGGTCGCCTTCCGCAGCCAGGCTAAGGCTGAGGCTAAGGCTCAGAAGGATAAGCAGCCATGCGAGTACGTGCGGCACAAACATCAATTCCCTCCTCTAACCTTAACCTCGACCTTAACCTTGCCTTAAAAGAACCACTGCCCTCTGAAAAAGAACGACCTCGGCATGCCCGCATGGGCGACACCCAGCCCGATATTCCCCTCGCCCTGATTGTAGAAGTATTGCTGATCCAGCAGGTTCACGACATCGAACCCCAGCAGAAACTTCTGTTTATTGGGCAGCGGGAAGATATGCGATACGGACAAATTATACGTCGTATAGGACGGACTATGCGAGGAATTGGTTTTGGCGCCCGATTGGGCATCCCGCAGCCCGGACCCATAGAGCATCTGTCCCGTGAACGTCGTGTGCTCGTGGAATTTATAGCTCACGACGGCAGAGCTGGTCATGAACTGCGAATGGTCGCAGAAGACGCCTCCGTTTGAATTGATGTCGTTGATCTCCTTCTGTTCCAGCAGAAAGAAACCCGACTGGAGGCCGTAGCCTTTGCATTGCCCCCAGGCCACGCTGCCTCGCGCCGTCAGTCCCTCAGCCAATTGCATCTTGATGGACCCGTCGATGCCGCGCTGCCAGCCGCGATCGAAGGCGAAGTAATTCAGCAGCGGCGTCGTACCGAACTGGCCGGCGTCAGACTGAAAGTGGTTGAGCTTGTAAAAACCGGTCAACTCCAGCGTCACGCTGGGGTTCAGCGCATGATAGCTGCCCACCTCGAAATAATGGGAGCGTTCTGCCCGCGTCTTGGCCACGGTTAGATTCTCCGGTTGCGCGGTCGTCCCGATGACCGAGGGACCGAGTTTTTTGAACGAAATCGACTCCAGGTTCGGGGGCGTGAAGAGACGGCCGTAATAGGCGTGGAAGACGTGCGCCTGGCTGTGCTTGTACGTAACGCCGGCGCGCGGGCTGACCTGCCCCTCGCTTGTTTCGTACTGCACGGCATCCCCGCGAATGCCGAGATTGAACGTCCACCGGTCGTTCGGCGTCCACTGGTCCTGCAGCCAGAATTCCTGCCGCCAGCCGATCAACCGGTTGTCGCTGTTGATCGACAGCACCGGACCCACCGGTGCGCCGGGGCCTGCGAACGCGAAGATTTCCGAGTTATTGACCGCCTGCGTGCGATCGACCTGAAAGCCGGTCTTGATCAGATGCCGGCTGTTGGGCGTGTAGGTGTGATCGTACCGGACTCCCGCTGAATAGGCATACCGATCCTGGCTGGCCGCTGAGAACGGCTCCGTCGGATCCGGCGTGTAGGCCAGCGCGTTCAACGGATCGGTCGTGAACGTCGCCCGCGTCTGGCGGAAATAGCCCGCCAGACTGAAGAAATTGACCGCGTCCACGTCGTGCCGCCAGACCATGTGCCCGTACTGACTGTTCTCCTTCTGGTTTTCGTCGATGCTTTGCGATGCCACAGGCGAAAAACCCGGCGTCTGGGCCTGGATGAGTCCCAGCACCGTCGGGTCCACCGCCAGGCCCGGCCTGGTCGGAATCTGATACTTGGCCACGGCCCCCAGGAACAGCCAGGTGAAGTTGTTCCGGTTGTTCATCTGATAGTCGCCACGCAGGAACGTCTGGTTCCGTTCGCTCTGCCCGTGAAAGATGGAATGGCCTGCGGTCGGCGGCTCGATCCCCCGGTTCGTGGACGTAAAACTGTTCAGCACGTAGTACCGGAACTTCTCCCCGACCGTGCCGCCGTATTCGAACGAGGGATTCATGGTCTCATTCGATCCCCCAAACATCTGCACCGAGCCGAACCCCGGTTTGGTCCCGCTCTTGGTCGTGATATCGATCAACGCCGCCGCCCGGTTCCCGTACTGCGCTTCCATGCCGCCCAGGATGATGTCGCTCCGTTCCCACGTGCGGGGGGAAATCACGTCGGTGAAGACCGACGTGACGGTGTCCGGGATCGGCACGCCGTCGATGCGATATTGCTGATTGGCATGGTCCTGCCGGATGTGCGTCTGTTTCAACGCGCCAAAGACCACGCTGGGGAGGGTCTGCAGGACGTCCTGCAGCTCCACGTTATTGCCGCGTGGCAGCAATTCGATCTCTTTCCGGCTCACCGAGTAGGTCTCGCTCGAGGCCTTGTACTGAATCGGCGGAAGCGGGGACACCACTTCCAGCGCGATTTCCTGCGTCTGTGCCAGCGTCAGCGTGATTGGCGCCGGCGGAGTCCCTCCGATTTTCACGATCACAAACTCGCTCCGGTAGGTTTCCTGTACCGCGCTGACCGAATAGGTGCCTTCCCCCGGCGCGCGCATCGAAAACTCCCCGGCATCGTTGGTCACACCGGTGGCGACAATCTGCCCCCCCTGATCCCTGATCTGCACGATGACCTGCGGAACGTGCCGCAGGTCTTGATTCCGGACAAGCCCGCGAATCGCACGGAGCTCCTCCCCTCCCTGCGCAAACGTCTCCGTCCAGTTCCCGGCCAGGCACACCCACGCCACGAGCAATCCCGCCGAAGAAAGAACTCCGACACCACCGCGATGAAGCAGTCTCATGATCACTCCCACCCCGATTAGTCCTGATCGAAAAAAAAACTTCCACACGCCGCACGGAACGTGCGGTCGTGCTCAGCCGATCCGATGATCGAGCGAACGGAAGTCAGGACAGAGGGGGCGCGCGAGGAGAACTGGAGTCACGTGAGTGAAACGAGAGAACGACAAAAGGCGGATGAGCCGGTGCAAAGGCAGAGGTAAAAAACGATTCCACGGCCGGCAACAGGGCCTGGAGGGAGTTCGACGTATGATGCTGAACCCATTGGCAAAGGTCGGTGTCGGAATGCTGATGACCGTCCTGGTCGGCCGCCGCCAACTCGTGGTGCACTTCCAGTGCAACGGCAAACGGCGCCAACACCAGCACCGCGCCGGCCAACGCCAGCGGCAACGCCATCCGCAGCAACCAGCGGGCAGACTGTCTGGCGCGCACGTTCATCATCGTATGCGACTTGTAACAAACCCGATCCACCCTGTCAATTCCTCTCGGTTACCCCGCCGCCGCTTCTCAACCGGCTTTGTGCATGCTACAGTGGCGTTGCAAGCATGCTGATCGACACCCACACCCATCTGGACGACACGCGTTATGACGGCGACCGGGAGGCGATGATCGCGCGCGCCAGGGAGTCCGGCGTCGACACCTTCATCACGATTGGCTGCGACCTGGCCACCAGCCGGGCCGCGGTCGAGCTGGCCGACCGGTATCCGTTCGTCTATGCCTCGATCGGCGTGCATCCGCATGAAGTCCGGCACATCGGCGACGACTGGTACGACGAATTCCGCCGCCTGGCGCGGCATCCCAAGGTCGTGGCCTACGGAGAAATCGGGCTTGATTACCATTACAATCATTCCCCGCCCAAGCTGCAGCGGGAACGCTTCCGCGAGCAGATCCTGCTGGCGCGCGAATTCAAGCTCCCCGTCATCATCCATACGCGGGAGGCCCAGGAGGACACGATTGCGATTTTGAAGGAAGAGAACGCGGGCGAGACCGGAGGAGTCTTCCACTGCTTTACGGGCGATGCGCGGCTGGCGCAGGACGGGCTCGATTTGGGGTTCTATCTCTCGTTCTCGGGCGTCGTGACGTTCCAGAACGCCGCCATGCTGCGTGAAATCGTGAAGATCGTTCCGATGGACCGGATGTTGATCGAAACCGACTGCCCGTATTTGACGCCGGCTCCCCATCGCGGCAAGCGGAACGAACCGGCCTACGTGCGGCTGGTCGCCGAGACCATTGCAAGCGTCAAGAGCACGGCGTCGCCCGTGAGCATGGACGAGGTCGGCCGGCTCACATCCGCCAATGCCCGTCGCTTGTTCAAGCTCGCACATGAATCCCCTTCTGCCTGATCAAGGCATCCGCAGGAAAGATGCAACAAGGGTACGATGATCAGATGGCTGTTTTCTTGACAATCCTGGCTGCGCACGAGAAAATTTTAATATAACGTTATCAATATGGGTACCATGCGCAATACCGTGCTAATTGGATCGGCCCTGGCCGCTCTTGTGGCGACGCCGGTCAGTCTGCCGATCGCATCATCCGCCAATCTTGCCTTCTCGCAGGGGAACCAGGCGATCCCCGCGGAGAGCCCGACCAGACGAGTGCGGAAAGCCGGGAAAAAGCTCGGGGCGGCCATCGTCACGCCGGCCCTCGTCCGCGATGTCCGGTTCAAAATCTACCAGGACCATACGCGGGTGGTCCTGGATCTTCAACGCAGCACCTCCTTCACGCAAAACCGGCTGAAAAATCCTGACCGGATCATCATCGAACTGCAAAACACCCTGCTCGGGAAAACCGCGAAGGAGCGGCTGGCGGAAGCCGCGTTTCCAGAGGAAATCGCCATTGCGCAGCCGCACCCCCGGTCAGTCATCATCTCGCTCGACATGAACGCCGTCAGTGACTACAAGCTGCTGCCGCTTACGGGTCCGGACCGCCTGGTGGTGGATGTATTCCAGAATCATGCTCCCGCTCAATCGGCCGCGCCTCCCCCGAAGCCGGCGGTCTCCGATGCTGTGTCCGCTCCGCAGGACCAGGCCGTTCCTCCTCCCCCCGCCGTCCCTTCCGCCCCGCCGGCGCCCGAATCGGCTCCGCCGCCGCCGCCAATGCCGCCCGTCCCACAGGCCATGGCACCGCCGCCACGAGCCAGCGCACCCCTCCCAAGATTGGAAGCGAGGACCGACCGCAAAGACGTTAAAATCATCGTGATCGATGCCGGCCATGGCGGCAAGGATCCGGGCGCGATCGGGCGGAGCGGGATGGCGGAAAAGGACATCACGCTCTTCGTCAGCCTCCGGCTCCGCGATCTTATTATCAAACGGCTCGGCAAAGGCGTATTGATGACACGCGACCGTGACGTGTTTATCGAATTGGAGGACCGTGCCAAGTTTGCCAATGCCATGGGCGCCGATCTGTTCGTTTCCGTCCATGTGAATTCGCACCCGCAGCGGTCCACGAAAGGCGTGGAGATCTACCATTTCGGCGAAGCAACCGATCGGCGCGCCCTGGAAGTGGCCGCGCGGGAAAACGGAACACCCATCAAAGACACCGGCATCGGGTGGGAATACCTGGTCGCCGATCTGTTGACCACGAAGAAGGTGCAGGAGTCGCTGGAACTGGCCTGGACCACCAAGAAATCGATGATCTCCCGCCTGGACGACTACTATGACATCGAAGACCACGGCGTCAAAACGGCGCCCTTTTACGTGCTCCGGTATACGTCCATGCCCAGCATCCTCGCCGAGATCGCCTTCATCACCAACCCGACCGAAGAACGGCTGATGCAAAGCGATGCCTTCCTCAATCGGGTGGCCGACTCCATCTTCGACGGCATCAAGACCTACGTGAAGCCTGTCCAGACTGCCGCGAGATGATGAAGGGGTAACGGGATAGCGGGATAGCCGGGGTAAGGGGTAATAGGGGTAGAGGTATAAAGGGATAGAGGGGAAAGGATACGGAAGGGACAAGAGGCTGCTGCTACCCCCGTACCCCTACTACCCCCATACCCCTTCTTCGCTGCCACTCTACCCCTATTACCCCTCTAACCCTTTACCCCTTTATCGTATGGCAACCTTCAAGCTCATCCTTGAATACGACGGCACGGCCTACGCCGGCTGGCAGCGTCAACCGGGCCAGCCGACGATTCAGGAAGCCGTCGAAGCCTCCGTCCGATCCATTACTCAAACCGATATGTCCGTGATCGCCGCAGGGCGCACCGATGCCGGCGTCCACGCCCTGGGGCAGGTCGTCAGTTTCAAATCCGACAAGCCTCTGTCGCCGGACGAATGGC
>Ga0155849_1014_pt2 | contig 11527 bp, 11 predicted proteins | sample RifCSPlowO2_01_FD_107503 | JGI IMG/M metagenome (GOLD analysis project Ga0155849, IMG submission 107503) | Nitrospirae bacterium RIFCSPLOWO2_01_FULL_62_17
AATCCCAAGACCTTGACGGTTCAACAGGTCATGCAGGACGCCGTCTGGACCGTGAACCCGCACACCAAGGGCTCCGCGGTTGCGGAAATCATGGCGGAGCGAAACTTCGGAAGCGTTCCCGTCGTCAAGGAAGACCGGACGCTCGTTGGTCTGATCAGCGAGTTCGATCTTCTGCGTGTCATTGATCAGGAGAAAGACCTCAGCAAGGTCACGGCCGCGGATATCATGACGCAGGACATTGTCACCGTGACTGAGGACACGCTGGTCAAGGATCTCGTCCACCTGCTCCAGGAGCGGCATTTGATCCGAGTGCCTGTGGTCAAAGGGAAGACCCTGGTGGGTGTCGTCGCCAGACGGGACGCTCTCTTTGGCTATGTAAGAGCGACGGCCACGTACTGGCCGTAGAACCGTGATGCGTTGACCGTGAGACGTGCGGCGAGCGCCGTCAGATCGTATCCCGAACCGTCGCCAGGCACCCTCGCGCCTGCAAGATTGTCATAACCACGCCCGCCGCTGTTTCCGGCTTCACCGCCGTGGTGTCGATTGTGACCTCCGGGTTGAGTGGCGGCTCGTAGGGTTCCTGGAGGCCCGGCACTCTGGCGCAGCCGGCCGCGTGCGCTCAGCGCATCTCGAGTTGATTGACGACCTTGTCCACGCCGAACACATACCAGACATCGAATTCCGCCATCTCCCCCTGCTCCTTCGACGGCACATCCCCTTCCAGCGTCACCACCGCCTGGTGCGCGCTCACGCGGATGCGGTCCACGTTCACAAACGGATCCTTCTTCAGCACCACGCGCACGGTTTTGGCGATTTCCTCGTCCGAGTCCTCCTGCGGAGGCACGACGTCCATGCCGTTGATCACATCGCGGCTGCCCGGCACCCACCACGCCAGCACGCCGGCAAGACGCTTTTGCGCAAGACTGGATACATGATCGTCCAGCAGCACCACGCCGTCCCTGACGGACACCTCGATGACCCCGTGAGGCTGTGTCGTAACGTCCCGGGCGGTCTCGACCCGTCCCTTGCGCTTCAGCTTGATCGTGCAGTTTTGCAAGCTCAGCTCCTGAAGCAGCACGTCCCGCACGGCATCGAGGATCGCGCCATCGCCCATCCGTGTGGCGGGAACCACATGGAGCCGGTCCACGATGCCGGTCACCTCCGGCACCGCGATCGCCAGCTCCAGACACAGTTTTTTCGCCGCAATGTGCTCTGTTTCACCCGTGAGCGTCAACACGCCATCGGCAAAATCCATCTGCACAGGAAAGCGGTGGAGATTGACGCGTCGCTCGCGCTCGAACGCCGCGCGGACCGCCTTGAGGACGTGCGTCTTCCCGCTTGTCGCGCTTTGACGCGTCATCGTTGAACCTCATCCCTGTTCCGCTTGGTCTCCAGTCCGGCCAGCTCCTCCAGCAGCTTTTTCTGTCTGGCAGTGAGATCCGTCGGCGTCCGGACTTCGACGACGACGAACAGGTCTCCTTTCCCCTTCCCTCCCAATCGCGGCATGCCCTTGCCGGGCAACCGCAGCGACGTGCCGCTTTGCGTGCCGGCCGGAACGGTGACACGAATCGTCTCCCCGCCAAGCGCCGTGACCGGAATCTTGGTGCCGAGAGCCGCCTCGGGGAAACCGACCGTCGTCACCGTGTAGAGATCGTCGCCGTGCCGTTCAAACGACGGATGCGGCCGCAGATGGGTGCGCACCAGCAGATCGCCGGGCGGCCCGCCGTTGGCGTTCGCTTCACCCTGACCGGCCAGACGAATCATCATCCCGTCATCGATGCCGGCCGGGATCTGCACCTTGAGACTGTGCGGGGCGAACTGAACTCCGTTGCCCCGGCAGGCGTCACAGGGCGTTTCGATCCACTGCCCGCGCCCGTGGCACTTGGCGCACGTCGTCAGCGTCACCATCCGCATTCCCTTGCCGGTTTTTACCTCCTGCTTCTGCCCGGTGCCGTTACACTCGGAACACTTCGTCGGCGTCGTGCCGGGCTTCGCCCCGCTCCCACGACAGGTATCGCATTTTTCCGACCGCGTGATGTGGATGATTCGCTCTCCGCCTTTTGCCGCCTCCTCAAACGCAAGGTCCAGATCGTAGCGGAGGTCCGCGCCGCGGGCTGCTCCTCTGGACGGCCCCGCCCGGCGCCCGATAAAATCGCCAAAGATGCTGGAGAGATCGTCGAAGCGTCCGCCGAAGAAATCCCCGAACTGAAAATCCCGCATGAGGTCTTCAGTCGTCCAGCGTTCGCCGACACCGACGTGGCCGGTGGCGTCGTATTCCCGCCGTTTGGCGTCGTCCGACAGCACGGCATAGGCTTCCGCGATCTCCCTGAACTTGGCGGTCGCATCAGGGTCCTTGTTCCGATCAGGATGACACTTGAGCGCCAACTGGCGATAGGCCTGCTTGAGCTGGTCGCGCGTCGCAGAACGGTCCACCCCCAGCACGTCATAATAGTCGCGTTTCTGCTGCGTCGTCGCCACGTTCGGTTCCTACGGATCCTTTGGCATCTCTCGTTTGTTTGGTTTGTCTGGTTGATCTCAAACCAGATAAACGAGACAAACCAGAAAAACCGGACAACCTCTTCTTAGTTCCACACACCGGGAATCGGCTTCCGGCACGATGGACATGCACCCCCCGTTATCCGGTTTTCGACCAGCAGGAGCCCGTCGCGACGGAGCAGCAGCGTCTTGCACGCGGGACAATGCGTGTCCTCGCCTCTCTCCTCAAATACGTTTCCGAGGTAGACATACTGGAGGCCGGCGTCTCGTCCGATGTCCGCCGCGCGACGGAGGGTCTCAATTGGCGTGCATGGCACCGTCCTCATCTTGTAGGCCGGGAAGAAACGGCTGATGTGCCAGGGCACCTCGTCTCCCAGATCGGTTTTGATAAAACCGGCCAGGTCCCGTAACTCCGCGTCCTCGTCGTTGCGGCCGGGGATCAGCAGCGTGGTCAGCTCGATCCAGACACCCAGGTCCTTATAGAGCCGAATCGCGTCCAAGACGGGCTGAAGCGGCGCGCCGCAGACCCGCTTATAGAAGCTGTCGCGGAATCCTTTGAGGTCGATATTGGCGGCGTCGAGATAGGGTGCGATCAACCGCAGCGGCTCCTCCGTGATGAAGCCGTTCGTCACGAAGATGTTTTTGAGTCCGGCGACGCGCGCGGCCCTGGCCGTTTCGAGCGCCAGCTCGAAGAAGATCGTCGGCTCCGTATACGTGTAGGCGATGCTGGCGCAGCCGAGCGCTTGCGCGGACGTTACGATGCTCTCCGGTGTCACGGCCGTCTGCTCCATCAGGATCCGCTCATTATCTGCCATCATCGGGCAGAGCACCTCAACGGACTCGGCCGGTTGCCTCTTGGGCCACTGAGAAATTGGCCAGTTCTGGCAGTAGAGACACCGGAAATTGCAGCCGACGGTCGCGATCGAGAAGGCCCGGGATCCAGGCAGGAAGTGAAACAGCGGCTTTTTTTCGATCGGATCCACCTCCTGCGAGACGACTCGGTCCGCGACCAACGTGTAGAGCTTCCCTCCGCGATTGAGCCGCACCCCACAAGCGCCACGGTGTTCCGGGGCAATCAAGCAAAAATGGGGGCACAGGGTGCAGCGCACCCGCTGGTCTTCAAGAGATTCATAGAACAGCGCTTCGCGCATGACGTAGCTCTCGGCGATCGGCAAACTGCGGTTGCTTCTGTTAAGCCTGTTTGGCCGGTTATGCCGGTTTAGCCGGTTAGGCCTGTGACAGACTCAACGGGCTTAACGGGCTCAACTAGCTCAACGCTCTCCGCTGATTGTCGACGGCTCCATTCAACATACCGGGTACTTCCCCTGCGCGAGTCCCTGACACAATGTGTGGAGATCATCCAGGCCGTCCTGGATGACCCGACGGACCGCCCCCTGAACGCGGCGGAGCGAGACCCGTGGACCCAACGTCACCTGGGCTGCGGCAAGCGCCGGACGATCAATGCGCTGCCCGATGGTGCTGCACAGCCACACGATCACTTCCCGGACACCGACGACCTGATGATGAATGCGATTCGCCAACTCCTGGGCCAGGACGTTGTAGATCTTGCCGACATGACTGACCGGGTTTTTCCCCGCCGCAGCCTCCCCGCTCATCGGCCGGTTGAGCGCGATCATTCCGCTGACGCGGTTGCCCCGTCCCACCTGGCCGGAGTCTCCCTGCTCGGCCGAGGTCCCGAGCAGCGTCAGATAGATCCCTTCGATCCCCGCGCCCCGGCGATCGAGCGCGTTCAAGGCGACCCGGGCCGGCTTGAACCCGTGCGGTTGCCGACTCGTGTGGCGCTCGATGGCTCGCAGCACGTCAGCTTTCCGCTGAAAGTAATCCGCTTCCGACCGGACCGCGCGCGCGAGGAACGGCATGGCCACCGTGAGCGAGAGGTCCCGGCCCATCCGACACGCCATGACCTTGACGTCCTCTCCCGTTTCAGGAAACTCGCTCTTGAACAGCGGCCCGTTGAGAAATTGTTCCACGTCCAGGATCAGTCGCTCGGTCGGCGTGAACGGCGCGTACCCCACGGCCGCAGAGGTATCGTTCGACACGAGCACCTCCCCGCCACGTTCGAAGATCGATCCGAGCTCGGGAGACGTCGGCTTGAGCTCGACCTGGTACCGGACATGGCGCGACGGGTCCACATGGCGAAGATTGCGCCGGAACCAGTCCCTCGCCGCCGTCACCGCAATCCGGTCGACCGGTACGGTTTTGCCGCCGATCCCCGCAGCGGCACGATCCCCGATGATCAGCCGCATCGGTTCGAGCACCTTCCCGCCGCCAAACCGGCATTCCACCTGCCCCGCCACCAGCATCCCCTTGTCGATGTTGTGATGGAGGATGCGTCCGAAGGCTTTCGCATAGGCCCGCGACAGATCGACTGAGATCCGTTCCGCCACGGCATCGCAGATCGTGTCCGGATGGCCCTTGCCTTTCCGTTCGACAATTTCAATACCCTGCTCGCAGACTGGAAGAGCCGGAGACTCATGGACGACCACCTCCGTCATCATCGCACGCTCCGCGCGGCCGTGAGGTACCCCTTCGCGTACAACGCCTCCATGATTTTCGCGGCCGCGGCGCCGGGCGACGTGCTCGTGGTGTCCACCACGACCTCCGGGTCGAGCGGCGGCTCGTAGGATTCTTGAAGTCCAGGGACCGTGGCGCTCCGATCCGATTCTCCACGGCGATAGATTCCCTTGGGGTCGCGCCGGCGGCACACCTCCAAGGGGCACATCACCGCCACTTCGATAAAATTCGGGATCAGCGCGCGCGCCAGGTCCCGGTAGGCGCGCCTATTGGCCGTCGCGTCGAAAATCACCGGCACGCCGTGCGCCACCAGCCGGCTGCCGAAGAAGGCCAGGGCCCGGTAGAACAGGCTCCGCTCGTCAAGACTGTAGGTCGGAGACGGCGTGACGAGCGTCCGGACCGCGTCCGACTCCAGCACTTCCACCGCCAGGCCGACATCCGCCAGCCTGGTCTTCAGTACACCGGCAATGGCGCTTTTTCCAGACGCCGGCAAGCCGGTCAGCCAGATGGCAAAGGCCTCTCTCACGTTGCGTCCTCGCGCATGTTCATAGTTCCGCAAGAGAGATGCCATATTCTATAAGCGAAACGCCACCGGGAATCTTGAAAATGACTTGAAAAACCTCGACTTTGGATCCCGGCTCCGGGCCGGACCGGGAAGGCTGCCGCCATTCTCCCCAAGACGCCGATCGGTCCTGGTCCAAAACGCCACAGGTCCGGGAAGATGCCCTTGGAAAAACAGGCTGAAACGCATGGAAAGGACGGCATGGTCCCTGCACATTTCAAACAGTTGGAGCAATCCGAACGCCATGCATCTGTGGCATCTTACAGTCGACGAGGTTTTGAAGAAGCTGGAGACTTCCCCCGGCGGCCTGTCGCTGGAAGAGGCGCAGTATCGGTATGCCCGGTATGGACCCAACAGTCTGCAGGAAGACCGGGGCCCGTCGCTGCTTCGCAAGCTGCTGACGCAATTCACGCATTTTTTGGCGCTCCTCCTCTGGATCGCCGCCGGCCTGGCCTTCACCGCCGACTGGCTCAAGCCCGGCGAGGGCATGGGCACGCTCGGCTGGGCCATCGTCGGCGTCATCGCCATCAACGCCGTCTTCTCATTTATCCAGGAATACAGGGCCGAGCGGGCGGTCCAGGCTCTGCGCCGCCTGCTGCCCGCCACCGGATGGGTGCTCCGCGACGGGCAGATGCAGGAGATCCCGCGGCGCGAGCTGGTGCCCGGCGATCTCCTGCTGCTCGAGGAAGGCGAGCAGGTCCCGGCCGACGCGCGGCTGATCGAGGCGATCGACCTGCGCGTGGATAATTCCTCGCTGACCGGAGAAGCGCAGCCCAAACGGCGGGTCGCCGAAGCCGTGACGGACGGACACGCGCTCGATATCGCCAACCTGGTGTTCGCCGGCACGACCGTGCTGTCCGGCCGCGGCCGCGCCGCGGTCTATGCGACCGGCATGAAAACCGAGTTCGGCAAGATTGCGCGGCTCACCACGACCGTGGAGCCGGGCCTGAGCCCGCTGCAGCACGAGATCGCGCACGTGACGCACGTGGTCGCGCTGCTGTCGCTGGCCATGGGCGTCGTGATTTTTCTGATCGGCCTCTCGATGGGGCTGGGCTTGTGGGTCAGTTCGATTTTCGGCATCGGCATCATCGCCGCGAACGTGCCGGAAGGCCTGCTCCCCACCGTCACGCTGGCGCTGGCGCTGGGCAGCCAGCGCATGGCCGCCCGCAAGGCGCTCATCAAGCACCTGACGTCCGTCGAAACGCTGGGCTGCACCACCGTGATCTGCACCGACAAGACCGGCACGCTGACCGAGAACCGGATGCGGGTGGACCGCCTCTACGTGGACGGGGTGGAGATCGAATGCCGGCCGGACAGTTTGATGCTGCGCGGGCGCCTGCTCGGCGCGCAGGACATGGAACTGTGGCAGCCGTTGGTCGACGCCATGACGCTGTGCAACAATGCCCGGCGCGTCCGGCGGCAGGACGGCCGCCCGGGCGTCACCGGCGATCCGACCGAAGTCGCCCTGATCGAGTTCGCCCTCGATCACGGCCTGCTGCACGGCCACCAGCCGGCGCGCATGGGCGAGCTTCCGTTCGACGCCGACCGCAAGCGCATGAGCACGCTCCATTGGATCGGCGGACGGCTCGTCGCCTACGTCAAGGGCGCGCCGGAGTTTGTGCTCCCCCTCTGCACCAGGGTCCATCGCCACGGCGCAACCGTGGCCATGACCGCCGACGACCGGCAGAAATTCCTCGCGCAGAGCCAGGCGTTTGCGCACCAGGCCTATCGCGTCCTCGCGGTCGCCATGCGGGACATCGAGCGCGGGCACGAATCGCTCACGGTCGAGACCGTCGAGCGGGACCTCACGTTCCTCGGACTGGTCGCGATGATGGACCCGCCGCATCGCGAGGTGCCGGACGCGGTGGCGCGCTGCAAGCGGGCCGGCATCCGTGTTGTCATGATCACCGGCGATCATCCGTTGACGGCGCTCGCCATCGCGCGCAAGATCGGGCTGGCGCCGGAGGAAGCCGCGGCCGGAGGCATGGTCCCCGTCATCGAGGGCAGCCGTCTGGAAACCATGAGCGACGACGCCTTGCGGGCGCTGCTCACGCCGTCCCGGCCGGGGGAACCGGACCCGATTTTCGCGCGGATGGCGCCGCGCCATAAGCTGCGCATCGTGTCGATCCTGGAGGACATGGACGAGGTGGTCGCAGTGACCGGCGACGGCGTCAACGACGCGCCGGCGCTCAAGAAAGCGTCCATCGGCATCGCCATGGGCGTGGCCGGCACGGACGTCGCAAAGGAAACCGCAGCCATGATCCTGCTGGACGACAACTTTGCGACGATCGTGAACGCCATCGAGGAGGGCCGCGCGGTCTATGCCAACATCCGCAAATTCGTGACCTACGTGCTCGCCAGCAACGTGCCCGAGATCGTCCCCTACCTGGGCTACGGCCTCCTGGCCATACCGCTCCCGCTGACCGTGCCCCAGATCCTCGCCGTGGACCTGGGAACCGACATGGTGCCGGCGATCGCGCTGGGCGCCGAGCGACCGCATGCCGGGATCATGGACATGCCGCCGCGGCCCCGCACCGAACGGCTGTTGAACCGGTTTCTCCTGCTGCGGGCCTATCTGTTCCTCGGGCTGATCGAAGCCGGGATCGCCATGGCGGCCTTCTTCTGGTTTCTCCATGCCAACGGCTGGACATGGGGCGCGCCCCTCGCGTGGACCGATCCGCTCTACCGGCAGGCCACGACCGTCACCTTCGCCGCGATCGTCATGGCGCAGGTCGCCAACGTCTTCGCCTGCCGTTCGGAACATGTCTCGGCATTCCGGCTGGGATTCTTCAGCAACCCGTTCATCCTGGGCGGCATCGCGGCCGAGCTGGCGCTGCTGCTGCTGCTCGTGTACACGCCGCTCGGCCACCTGATCCTCGGCACCGAGCCTTTGCCGGCGTGGATCTGGGGGCCGCTGATCCTGGGCGCATGCGGATTATTGCTGGCCGAGGAGATCCGCAAGATCCTGGTCGCCGGGCCGGCGCCGGCGGATCGGGCATGACGGAGGTCCGATGCTCGGAAGGCAGCAGAAAGTCGCCGGCTCTAGCAAGGTTGGTAGGGAGGTACCCATGAACGTCTCGCTGACACTGTTGGCCACGGCCAGTCTACTTGCGGTCATGACTGGATTCCTTGCCTTCTCTCCGTCGGCGCGGGCGGGGACGCAGATCCTGCCCGGGGCCGCCATCCAAGCGGATCAGGCGACCCTGCTCGAAATCACCAGCACGTTCGATCGGGCCGAGGAAGCCATCCGGTCGCACGATCTCGAGGCGCTGATGTCGCTCTACTCGCAGCACTACCGCTACCACGGCATCGGGAAGGCCGGCATCCGGAAGATTTGGGCGGACTTGTTCGCCCGGTACGACCACATCACGAACCTCCACACCTTTTCGTCCATCAAGGTCACCGGTTCGAAGACGAATCCGTCCATTCACATCACCTGCACAGGGGCGCTTCACGGCACGGCGAAGGACACGAAGCAGCCGGTGCCGATCGACAGCTGGCACGAAGAGGTGCATTATTTGGTAAAGGAGCAGGGGGTATGGCGCATTCTCGGCAATGCGGGCGGCGAGGCGCCTGCCGTGTTGCCGTTCGGCGCGGCGCCGCATCCGCTCTTTTAATGGGAGGCAGGAGATGGACGAATTGGCATGGATGGGGTTGCTGGCAATTGTCGCGGGTGTCATTGGATTGTCGTTGCTGTATAAGAAGCAAAAGAAACAGTGAGCGCGACGCGCGGGAACAGCGGGAAAGGCGCGACTGGCCCGGAACAAGTCTCGCGTTTCGCGCGAGTCGCGCTCGTCTCGCAAACTATACAAGGAGGTATACATGACAAGAAACGGAATATGTCTCCTCGCCACGCTGATCATCGTGATGACAAGTTCCTGGGTGACGGCCCAGGGCCGCACGGCCAGAGGCCAGGTCCTCTACGACGAGCACTGCGCCGGATGCCACGGCCTGACCGGCAAAGGCGACGGCCCGAACGCCGCCCGGCTCACCGTGCCGCCGGCCAACTTTCACACGGCGCGCTCGCGGGCCAAGACCGATTTCGAGTTGCTGACCAGTATTTCCTACGGGATCGCCTTCAGCCCGATGCACGCCTGGCGCGGCAAGGTCACCGACGAGGAACTGCTGGAGCTGGTCCGGTACATCCGGGAACTGGCGCCGTTCACGCCCTCGTTGTAACGCGCCATGGAGGCGGCATCCCGTCGGGCCGGACAAGGGAAGCGCGCCGGGGGAACAGGAACCCGCCCGGGCCAGGACACGCGTGAGCGGCATGTCATTCGCTGAAATCTTTTTCGGCTTCCTGATCGCGCTGGCGGCCGGTGCGTTGATCGGCATCGAGCGCGAGCAATCCATGGCGGTCGACAGGAAGACCAGCCTGGGCGGCATCCGCACGTTTCCCCTGATCGCCCTTGCGGGCGCGCTGTCCGCCCTGCTCTCCCACACGCTGGGCTTCTGGCCGGTCCTCGGGTCCCTCCTGGTCATCGGAGCGTTCCTGACCGTGTCCTATTACCAGGAATGGGAAAAGGAACGGACGCGCGGAGTGACGACGGAGGTCGCGGCCCTGATTACGTTCCTGCTCGGCGCCCTGGCGCTGATGCCGAATCTGCCCCTGGAGACAAAGCCCCGGTACCTGCTCATCATCGCGAGCGCCGGAGTGGTCATGGCGCTTCTCTCCTTCAAGCAACCGCTCCACCAGGCGGTCGCCCGCGTCTCCGACGACGACATCTACGCGACCGCCAAGTTCGTCATCATCACGCTGGTGATCCTGCCCCTGCTGCCGGACCGGGCCATGGGCCCGCTCGAAGTGCTCAACCCCTTCGACATATGGTTGATGGTCGTGCTGATCGCCGGCGTCAGCTTCACCGGCTACATCGCCGCCCGGCTGATCGGGGAACGCCAGGGGATCGCCGTGACCGGCCTGCTGGGCGGACTGGTGTCCTCGATGGCCGCGACGATCAGCCTCGCGACGCATGCGCGACGGGCGCCGGCCGCGACGACGCTGGCCGCGGTCGCGATCATCGTGGCCTCCGGCACCATGTTCGCCCGCATCCTGGCCATCGTCGGCATCGTGGACCCTTCCCTGGCGGAGGAGTTGTTCGTTCCGCTCGGAACCATGACCGCGACCGGATATGCGTACGCCCTGATCCTCTACTGGTACGCCGGGGCGTCCCGCGCCGAGGCTGCGCCGATCTCCCATCGTAATCCGTTCGAGCTTCGGGCCGCCCTGCAGTTCGGCCTCCTCTATACCGCAGTCATCTTCGCGGCCAAGGCGGCCGCGACGTATTTCGGAGACCGCGGCCTGTACGTCTTGAGCCTGCTTGCCGGCACGACCGACGTGGACGCGATCTCGCTCTCCGTGGCCGCCTTCCATCGGGGTGGGCTCTCCGCGTCGACCGCCGCCACCGCCATCACGCTTGCCGCCTTCACGAACACCTTCGTCAAGGCCGGGATCGCGGCCTGGATCGGCGGCTGGGGCCTGACCCGCCGTGTCGGCGGGGGTTTCTTCGCGGTGCTCGGGGCCGGGGCTCTCGCTCTCCTGCTGCTCCGGGGGATGGCGACGCCATGATGTCCCGGGATGTCCCGGTGGATGCGTGCGAAGGCGCATGAATCGCGCCGGCGCGCTGCTCGTGCTGGCCTGGTGCCTGTTCAGTGCCGCGCTTGCCTCGAACAGTGTTGCGGGATCGGACGCGGCGCCTCCCCCCGACATCGAGGTCTTCGTCCGCAAAGGCTGCCCCCATTGCGTATCGGCCAAGCTGTTCCTGAACGATCTCCAGCAAGAACGTCCGAACCTGCGACTTGTCATCCGCGACATCGCGCAAGACAACGCCGCGCGGGCGCGTCTCGATGAACTGGCCGCCCTGACGGGCGTGCGCGTCACCGGCGTGCCGGCGTTCTACCTGCGCGGCGAACTGCTCGTCGGCTTCAGAGACGCCG